>OLXJ01000264.1_pt1 | contig 31852 bp, 26 predicted proteins | sample 1644591 | NCBI WGS metagenome assembly OLXJ01 (sample SAMEA103958150, study PRJEB25191) | human gut metagenome | biome: human-associated habitat [ENVO:00009003]; feature: intestine environment [ENVO:2100002]; material: feces | place: Germany | collected 2013/2015 | reverse complement strand
CGGCGTCAGCCGCCAAGCCGTAGACGGTTTCCGTCGGGACGGCAACAAGCCCTCCGGCCGAAAGGATCTGCGCGGCCTTTTCAATGTCCTCAAGTGTCTTTTCAGAAAGCGTGGTTTCCGTAGCCATTTCGCGTCTTCTCCGTTACAGAGGTTCGGGCAGACCCAGAACGGCAGCGGCACGCTTGGCGCGCGCAAGCGCTTCCTTTTCAGTGGCGCCGAGTATCGTAACGTGGCCCATTTTACGAGCTCGACGCGCTTCGGCTTTGCCGTAGAGATGCAACTTGACGCCTTCGATTTTGAGAAGTTCTGCCCAGTTGGGTTCGCGGTGATTGTCGTTTTCGTCAAACCACAGGTCGCCCAGAAGGTTGAGCATCACGCCGTGGCACAGCGCCGACGTGTCACCCAACGGCAGCCCCGTCATCGCGCGGACTTGCTGTTCAAACTGGCTGGTAACAGCCGCTTCGATCGTGACGTGACCGGAATTGTGAGGACGCGGGGCCATTTCGTTGGCCGAGACTGTACCGTCGGTGAGCACGAAAAATTCGATGCACAAAACGCCCTTGTATTGAAGCGTTTCGGCAATGCGTGCGGCGTAGTCGCGCACCTTTTGACTCACCTCGTCAGAGACGCGGGCCGGGAAAACGGTTGTCGCGAGGATGCCGTTGCGGTGCACGTTTTCAAACAAGGGGAACGTGACGGTCTGACCGGTGAGCGAACGCACGACGATTACCGAGACTTCTTTTGCAAGCGAGAGCTTCTTTTCGAGAATGCAGACGCGGTTGCCGAGTTCAGCGAAAGCTGCCTTGGTTTCGGCGATGTTGTTGACGCTTCTCTGGCCCTTGCCGTCGTATCCCATGCGGGCGGTTTTCAGAATTGCAGGGAAAAGCGATGCGTCCAAGGAGTCTGCGTCGTCGGCAGATAACAACGCGGCGTGGGGTGCCACGGGAACGCCCGCAACGCTTTCCAAGAAGGTCTTTTCATCGATGCGATCCTGAGCGATTGCCACGGCGTGCGAGGACGGAGCCGTAACGCAGGCGCCGTCGGCTGCCAAGGCGCTCAGCACTTCGGCGGGCACGTTTTCAAACTCGGTGGTGACGGCCGCCGTCGTTTGACGCAGCTCTTCAATGGCCTTCTTGTCGGTATAGGCGGCGTCAATGTGAAAGGCGCTCACCTCCGAAGCGGGGCATTCGCCCTTTTCGAGCACTTTGACTTTGTAGCCCATGCTTGCGGCGGCTTGCGCAAACATGCGGCCGAGCTGGCCGCCGCCGAGAAGACCGAGAACGGAGCCGGGGGGAAGAGGGAAATTGGCTTGCATACAAACGATGGCAGTGAAAAGAGTTTGATTAGAGAGCGGGCAAAGTCATGTTGCGGGCTTTTTCGTTCTGCGCCTTACGGAAGGCCTGCAGTTTGGTGTAAAGCGCCTCATCGGTGACCGCAAGGATGCTCACGGCGTAGAGCGCGGCATTGGCGGCGCCGGCTTCACCGATGGCAAAGGTCGCAACAGGAACGCCCTTGGGCATCTGAACGATCGAAAGAAGGCTGTCTTCGCCGCGCAGGTACTTGGAAGGAACGGGAACGCCCAAAACGGGAACGACGCATTTGGCAGCGATCATGCCCGGAAGGTGAGCCGCTCCGCCCGCACCGGCGATAATGCACTTGATGCCGCGTTCCTTGGCGGTTTCGGCGTATTCGAACATCTCGTCGGGCATGCGGTGGGCGCTTACGACGCGGGCTTCATAGGCAACGCCCATGTCCTTGAGAACGAGAGCGGCATTCTGCATCACGGCCCAGTCGGAGTCCGAGCCCATCACGATGCCCACAACGGGCTTTTGCGCAGTGTTTTCAGTCATGACAAAAATTCTTTCGAGATCAATAAAGCAAAGGTGCGCTCAGGCTTCGGCAAGCCCGGGCGCACGATCAAAGACAGTTAAAAAATCCGGATATTGAAATTACTCAACATCTTTACCGGAGAGCTTCACCAGCGCCTCGCGGTACTTGGCGGCCGTCTTTTCGATGATTTCAGCAGGCGGCACCGGAGCGGGCGGCGTCTTGTCCCACGTCTGAGTTTCAAGCCAGTCGCGGATGAACTGCTTGTCGTAAGAGGGAGGCGACATGCCGACTTTGTAGCTTTCGGCCGGCCAGAAGCGCGAGCTGTCGGGCGTGAGGACTTCGTCCATGAGGCACACCTGACCGTTTTCGTCCAGACCGAATTCAAACTTCGTGTCGGCAATGATGATGCCCTTCGTGGCGGCGAAGTCGGCGGCCTTCTTGTAGAGCGAGATCGTGAGGTCGCGCAACTGCGTGGCAATCGATTCCCCGTAGAGCTCGACGACCTTTTCAAAGCTGATGTTTTCGTCGTGAGTGCCTACCTCGGCTTTGGCTGCAGGCGTGAAGATCGGTTCGGGCAGCTTTTCGGCCTGCTTGAGACCTTCGGGCAGTTTGATGCCGCACACGCAGCCGGTGGCCTGGTAATCCTTCCAGCCGCCGCCGATGATGTAACCGCGGGCAACGCATTCGATGAGGATGGGCTTTAAGCGCTTGACGACCATGGCACGACCGCGGACCTGTTCGCGCTCGTCTTCGGCGACGACTGTTTCGGGATCGATGCCGGTGAGCTGCGTGGGCATGCCTTCGGCGAGTTTTTCAAACCAGAAGTTGGTCAAAGCCGTGAGCACCTTGCCCTTCTTGGGAATCGGTACGGAAAGGATGACGTCAAAGGCGCTGATGCGGTCGGTAGCGATCATCAAGAGCTTGTCTTCGCCGACGGCATAGCACTCACGCACTTTGCCGCGGTAGACCAGAGGAAGGCTCTTGATGGAGGTCTGCATGATATCGGGCATGTCCGATTGTCTCCGTCAAGGAAAATGAAAATCGACGCACGGTGATCGCGAGCTTGAAGTCGCATCCAAGCCCGTGGAATGAACCGCACTGTAGCCGCTTAATTTTAAGCGCAAAGCGCTCTTCTCGCTTACACAAAAGTGCGCATTCGCTCAGTTTTTCTTTTTTTCAGGAAAAAGCTTCGAAATTCCTTTGACAAGACTGCCGACCAAAACGGCCGAAATCAGTGTGCCTTCGCGGATGCCGACAATTTCATTCAAAACGAAAAAGCCCAAAACGGCGGCCGACAAAACGAGAAAGCAGTCGAAAAACACCTTGATGCTTCCGAAGGCTTTCCGAGTCACTACAGAAATGGCGAGCACTGCACCTTCGCCTGGCTGAACCAAAGTTTTAGACCTCACTTGAAGAAAGATGCCGGCCGCAAGCCATACATTTCCGATCAAACTCATGCAAAGTCCCGTGAACCAAGTCGTCGGAGCAAAAGGCTTGACGAGAGCCATGCTGAGGTCAATAAAAGCGCCGAAAACCAGCACGGCTGGAATTTGCAGGATATTCCATTTGGGCATGGACTTGCCCAACAGCAGCACCTCTGTTACGTAAAAGACGAGGTTGATCAGAAACGTGGTTGTTCCGAAAGAAAGACCGGTAATGGCTGTCAGTGTCCAAGGCACCGAACTTATCGGTGTTGTGCCTAATCCGGAAAGTGTGGTGAGCGCGATGCCGAAAGAGGCTGCTGCGGTGCCGATCAACAGCATGCCGATGCGAAACGGCAGATGTTGACAATTGGTTTGTATGGAGGTGTTTGTGTCAGGTGTATCCGGTTTATTCGTAGTCAAAATTCGCTGCTCCAAGTGCGTTGGCATTGTACGCTCATAGCGAGCTTGTTCGGTTTGAAGATTTAGTCGGTTTTAACCGACTCGGATTTGTCCGACCACAATGAAATAAGAGTATTGATCTGAATTTATGGGAAAAATCAGATGTTTTTTGGGGTTACGAAGCCAAATTCCGTCTTGAAATAGCCTCGTGAAAGCTTTCTTTTGACTGTGAATTGTTTTTGGGTTCTTCTTCCGTTCCGTTTTTTCAGACAATGTTGAGTCATAGGATAACGTTGTACTCAGTACGTTAAGCGGCATCTGCGGCGGCTTTCTGAAGATCTGAGACCTGCGGACTGCATAGAACCTTGTAGGAGAAATTGAATAAAGACTTTGGGCTAAATCAGGCTTTTGGCAATTAGCCTGTCAAGCGACCAATTCCTTGACTGTGGCATCCTCTTTCTTCGATACAGTAAGAAAACTTGGCCCGGAAAGCCAGATAAAACAACGATTCGGAGCCTTCCTCGGGGCCGAAAAAAAAGCTTTCCAGTGCCGGAACAAAAAACTCGAACAAAAGGGAGAACTTCATGGCTAGTTCGCAAGCCGTGCGGCAGGAGGCTGCCTCAAAAGGCCTGTATCGTCCGGATGCCGAGCACGACGCCTGCGGTGTCGGCTTTGTGGCCAATATCAAGGGACATGTATCGCACAAGATCATTGAAGATGCTTTGCTCATCCTTCACAACCTTGATCATCGCGGCGCCGTCGGTGCCGATCCCCTGTGCGGTGACGGTGCGGGCATTCTGATTCAGATTCCGGATGCGTTTTATCGTGAAGAAATGGCAGCGCTCGGAGTCAAACTCCCAGCGCCCGGCGACTATGGCGTCGGCATGATCTTTCTGCCGAGGGAACCCGCCTCCCGCCAAGCCTGCGAGCAGGAGCTCGAACGCATGGTCAAAAAGGAAGGCCAGGTGGTGCTCGGCTGGCGCGACGTGCCCGTGGATCAAACGATGGAAATGAGCCCGACGGTGCGGGCCTCCGAACCCGTCATTCGTCAGATCTTTATCGGTCGCGGTCCCGACGTGATGGTTCAGGATGCCCTCGAGCGCAAGCTTTATGTGATTCGCAAGAGTGCTTCGCATCGAATCCAGTCACTGAAACTCAAACACGGCGGCGAGTATTTCGTACCCTCGATGAGTACGCGGACCGTGGTCTACAAAGGTTTGCTTTTGGCCGATCAGGTCGGACGTTACTACAGGGATTTGCAAAATCCTGCTTGCAAGAGCGCCGTTGCCGTTGTGCATCAGCGTTTTTCCACCAATACGTTTCCGGCCTGGGCCTTGGCTCATCCGTATCGCTACATCGCACACAACGGCGAAATCAATACTGTCAAGGGAAATTACAACTGGATTTGCGCTCGGGAAAACGTCTGGAAGTCGGCCGTTTTAGGTGACGACGTCAAAAAGCTCGTGCCGCTCATCTATGAAGGACAATCCGATACGGCGAGTTTGGACAACGCCGTTGAGCTGCTCGTGATGGCGGGTTATTCGCTGCCGCAGGCCATGATGATGCTGGTGCCGGAGGCTTGGGAACGGTCTGAGACGATGGACGCTGATCGGCAGGCGTTCTATGCCTATCATGCTCCGATGATGGAAGCCTGGGACGGCCCGGCGGCGTTGGTCTTTACGAATGGCGTACAGATCGGTGCCATGCTCGATCGCAACGGTCTGCGACCGGCGCGCTACATCGAAACGGAAGACGACACGGTGGTGTTGGCTTCTGAAGTGGGCGTATTGCCTATTCCGGAAGGACGCGTCCGCCGCAAATGGCGCATCGAGCCGGGCAAAATGCTCTTTATCGATACGGTGCAGGGCCGCATCATTTCCGACGAAGAAATCAAGAATCAGGTGGCGCTCGACAAGCCTTATCGTGAGTGGGTGGAGCGACTCAATCTGCGTTTGGCAGATCTCAGTGCCGATGAAGAGTCAATCGATCAAGCGCCGATGCCCGACGACCGATTGACAGAGCTGCAGCGCGTCTTCGGAATGACGCAGGAAGACGTAGACGTCGTTCTGATGCCGATGGCAACCAAGGGAATGGAGCCCACCGGGTCTATGGGAAACGACGCGGCTCTTCCGGTTCTTTCTCAAAAAACGCAGTCGTTTTTTGCCTACTTCAAACAGCTCTTTGCGCAGGTCACCAATCCGCCGATCGACCCGATCCGCGAAGAGTTGGTGACAAGCCTCATGAGTTTCATCGGCCCCAAGCCCAATCTCCTGGATGTCAACAACGTCAACCCGCCGCGGCGAATTGAAATTTTTCAGCCGGTGCTTGTTGAAAACGATATGGCCAAACTGCGCACGATTGACGAGCACACGGCAGGAAAATTCCGCAGTTTCGAGATTGACATCACTTACCCGGCCGCCTGGGGGGACAGCGGCGTGGAAGCGCATCTGGCAAGTCTTTGCGCGCAGGCTGTCGACGCGATCGGAGAGGGCTACAACATCCTTATTCTGAGCGACGAAAACGTGAGCCGCGAGCGCGTGGCCGTTCCGGTTCTTTTGGCTCTGAGTGCGCTGCACCAACATTTAATCAGAGAAGGATTGCGTACCAATGCGGGTCTGGTCGTGCATTCGGGGGCGGTTTTCGAGACGCATGACTTTGCGCTGCTTTTGGGATACGGCGCCGAAGCTGTGCATCCGTACCTGAGTTTGGCACTGATCCGCAAGGCGGCTCCCTTGGCAGGGCTTTCGCCTGAAGATGCGGTGTCGCATTACGTCAAGGCCGTCGGCAAGGGACTAACCAAAGTAATGGCCAAGATGGGCATCTGCACGGTCATGAGCTACCGCGGAGCCCGCATCTTTGAAGCCGTCGGCCTTAACAGCGAGTTTGTGGACCGTTATTTTCACGGCACACCGTCCAAAATCGAAGGTTTGGGGTTGTTTGACGTCATGCGGGAGGCGGTTAAGCGGCACGACGCGGCCTACGCCAAACGCATGCCGATCAAGGCGCAATTGGATTCAGGCGGCCAATACGCTTGGCGTGCCGACGGCGAAGAGCATATGTGGACGCCCGAGGCGATCGTCAAACTGCAGAGAGCGGCTCGTCAGAAGAACTATCAGACCTACAAGGAGTACGCCTCAATCATCAACGATCAGAGCCGTCGGCAGATGACGCTGCGCGGTTTGTTGCGTTTTAAGACGGAAAACTGCACCCCGGTTCCGATTGACGAGGTGGAACCCGCCAAGGACATCGTCAAGCGTTTTGCGACGGGTGCGATGAGCATGGGCTCCATTTCTGCGGAGGCTCATGCAACGCTTGCTGTTGCCATGAACCGCATCGGCGGCAAGAGCAACACAGGCGAAGGCGGTGAAGATTCGAAACGCTATGAGGCCGAGCTCAAGGCGGGACACTCTGTTATCAAAAAAGGCATGACGGTTGCCGATGTTCTCGGACACGACCGCATTGTGGCCGACATCAAGCTCGAAGACGGCGACAGTTTGCGCTCACGCATCAAGCAAGTGGCAAGCGGTCGCTTCGGTGTGACTGAGCAATATCTGGCTAGTGCCGATCAGATTCAAATCAAGATGGCGCAAGGCGCCAAACCCGGAGAAGGCGGACAGCTACCGGGGCACAAAGTGACCGAGTACATCGCTGAACTGCGCTATTCGGTGCCTGGCGTGGGGTTGATCTCTCCGCCGCCTCACCACGACATCTATTCGATTGAGGATTTGGCTCAGCTTATCTATGACCTCAAGTGTGCCAATGGAAAAGCGGATATTTCGGTGAAACTCGTCAGCGAAACGGGCGTGGGCACGGTGGCCGCGGGTGTGGCCAAAGCCAAGGCGGACCATATTGTCATTGCCGGACACGACGGCGGTACGGGAGCCAGCCCCGTTTCCTCCGTCAAGCACGCAGGCAGTTGCTGGGAAGTTGGGTTGGCGGAAACGCAGCAGACGCTTGTCGTCAATAAGCTGCGCGAGCGAGTGGTGCTGCAGGTTGACGGTCAGATCAAAACCGGGCGCGATGTGGTGATCGGGGCCATGCTCGGTGCGGATGAATTCGGTTTTGCCACGGCGCCGTTGGTGGTCGAAGGCTGCCTGATGATGCGCCAGTGCCATCTCAACACATGCCCGGTGGGAATCGCGACGCAGGATCCTCAACTGAGAAAGCGCTTCAAAGGACAGCCTTCTCATGTTGTCAACTATTTCTTCTTCGTGGCCGAAGAGGTGCGCGAAATCATGGCGCAGCTGGGTGTTCGACGGTTTGAAGAGTTGATCGGACGCAGCGACCTTTTGGTACAGCGAGATGACATTGACAACTGGAAGGCCGAAGGCGTCGATCTTGCCCGCGTGCTATATCGGCCGCAAAGCCAGCCCGAGGAATGGCGCCATCGTTTGTCTCAAAGGCACGATCTCGAAAAAAGCCTCGACGCACGGATTCTTGCCGACATCGGACCGCATATCAAGGCAGGGAAGGCGGTTCGGAAGACCTATGCCATCGGCAACATCAACCGTGCGGTGGGTACGCAGATTGCGCACGCGATCGTTGAGCAGTATGGCGCACGGGGGCTAGCCGACGATACGGTGCACCTGACGTTCAAGGGGACAGCCGGTCAATCCTTCGGAGCGTTTGCAGTGCCCGGCATGACGATGGTACTCGAGGGCGACGCCAATGACTATGTCGGCAAGGGACTTTCGGGCGGCCGCATCATCGTGAGGTCCGGCGTTGATTTTCACGGCAAGAGTCAGGAAAACATCATCGCCGGCAACACGACGCTTTATGGTGCGACTTCGGGCGAAGCCTATTTCAACGGTGTTGCGGGCGAGCGCTTTGCGGTGCGTTTGTCGGGAGCGAGTGCCGTTGTGGAAGGTACGGGCGATCACGGCTGTGAATACATGACAGGCGGCACCGTGGTGGTGCTTGGCAAAACAGGGCGAAATTTTGCCTCCGGTATGTCGGGCGGCGTCGCTTATGTGTTTGATGCCGACGGTGACTTTGAGTCGCACTGCAACACGTCCATGGTCTCACTTGAACGAGTCGTCGCAAAATCTGAGCAGCGTCGCTCGAGCAATTCCCGTACCTGGCATCTCGGTGTGACGGATGAAGAGCTATTAAAGGATCTCATTGAGCGCCATGCGAGGTATACGGGTTCCAAGCTAGCGGCCGAACTGCTCGCACATTGGAGCAACACCCGGGCGCGGTTCGTGAAAGTGATGCCGCTTCAGTACAAAGAAGCGCTTTTGGCCGGTGCCGGTCGATAACCGTGGGAGAGAAAAATGACCGAACAAAAGAACACCTCGACCGAAAGCCTGCAACGCATTGAATTCGGACACCAAAGCGTTCAAGAACGCATCAAGCACTTCGGCGACTTCACGATCGCACTCACGGATGACGAAATCCATCGGCAGTCTCTGCGCTGTTTGCATTGCGGCACGCCGTTTTGCTCGGCAAGTTGCCCGTTGCACAACCGTCCTGTGGACTTCAATCGACTGGTTCGTGACGGCAAGTGGCGCGCGGCCTGGGAGTGTCTGAATTCGACGAGCAGTTTCCCGGAATTTACGAGTCGCGTTTGTCCGGCAATCTGCGAAGCGGGCTGCACGCAGTATTACCTTGAAGATGCCGCTGTCGGAATCAAAACCATCGAACGGGCCATCATTGACCGCGCGTGGCTCTCGGGCTGGGTCAAACCTCTCAAACCCTTGCTTAAAACGGGAAAGCGCGTGGCGGTGGTAGGTTCGGGGCCTGCGGGATTGGCTTGCGCTCAGCAATTGGCACGTGCCGGACACAAAGTGACGGTGTACGAGAAAAATGATAAGGCGGGCGGACTGTTGCGCTATGGCATTCCGGACTTCAAACTGCCGAAGGACCTTATCGATCGGCGCATCGAGCAGATGCAGGCCGAAGGTGTCACCTTCAAACTTAGTACCGCAATTGGTGCCAGAGCGTTTGCGCCAGGCGTGTTTTCCCAAGCGCAAAAGACAGTATCGGCAGACAAACTCAAGCGCGATTGCGACGCTGTTGTTCTGGCGTGCGGCTCCGAGATTCCGCGAGATCTTAACGTGCCGGGAAGAGAAGCCAAGGGGGTGCATTTCGCGCTGGAACTTTTGATCGGACGAAACCGTGTCGTCTCGGGCGAACTTGATGAAGCGCCGATTTCATGCAAAGACCGCAAGGTTGTCATCATCGGAGGCGGCGATACCGGCAGCGACTGCGTGGGCATTGCGCGACGTCAGGGAGCGGCGAGCATCGTTCAAATCGATATCGGACCGTGTCCGCCGCAGCAGGAGGATAAGGTTGCCACGTGGCCGGATTGGCCCGTGAAGCTTCGCACCTCATCGTCTCATGAAGAAGGTTGCGAACGATTGTGGGGAATTTCCACCAAGGCGATTTTGGTGAACGATGCCGGAGAAGTGCGAGGACTGCACTGCGTGAAAGTGACGAGGGATCCGGTCACAAAAAAATTCACGGAAATTGTCGGGTCGGACTTTGAGATCGCGGCCGATCGTGTGTTTTTGGCGATGGGTTTTGTGCAACCGGCTCAGGAACTTCTTGAGGCCTTAGGAATCGAACGCGATGCCCGGGGAAACGCACTGGCCGGTATTGAGTCAGCTGCTTATCCTTTTGCGACTTCAGTGTCCGGCGTGTTTGCCTGCGGGGATGTCAGAAGCGGACAGTCGCTTGTGGTGCGGGCGATGAGCGAGGGGAGACGCTGTGCACGTGCTGTGGATCTCTATTTAATGGGATCCACTGAAATGCCAGCTTTTCGCGCGTAGGAGTCGGAGACTGCCGAGATGGACAAAACTCGGCAGTTTGTCCACACTTTTTTTAGTGTGCCATCAGCGGCGAGACGAAAGCGTCCCACAGCAGTACGCACCACACGAAGATGCAGAACGTGAGTGCAAAGAGCACGGCACAGCTGCCGGCATCCTTGGCGTACTTGCTCATCGGATGAATTTCCGGCCCGATGCGGTCGATGGCGGCTTCCACGGCGGAATTCAGAAGTTCGGTCACGAGCAGAAACACGAGCGCGAAGACGGCAAAGAGCTTGAGCGTGAAGGCTGCCGGGATGAAAAAGAGGGCGACGAGTCCGACAACGGACAGAATGGATTCCTGCCGGAAAGCTTCTTCGGTTCGGAAGGCTTTGGCAAAGCCGTCGCGCGAGTAACGTGTGGCATTGATGAGGCGCCGAATGCCGGTTTTGCCTTTTAAGTCGCGTGCATCCTGAGGCATAGCAAAATTTCCTGCGTCAAAAGAGCGTCAAAAAATTGCGGCCGGGGAACTCAATTCCACGGCCGCAAAACTGTGGCGTAAAAACCGAATTACTGAATCTTCTGAGCCAGTTCGCCGGCATCGTACTTGGCGGCCATCACAGAGAGCGAAAGAGGCTTGATGCGAGCGCCCTGACCTTCGCAGCCGAATTCAAGATAGCGGGTCTTGCACAGCTCGTATGCGGCCTGACGGGCCTTCTTGAGGTATTCGCGCGGATCAAATTTTTCAGGGTGTTCGACGAGGAAGCGGCGAATCGCAGCCGTCATTGCCAGACGAATGTCGGTGTCGATGTTGACCTTGCGCACGCCGTGCTTGATGGCTTCCTGAATTTCGGAAACGGGCACGCCGTAGGTTTCACGCATATTGCCGCCGAATTCGCGGATTTCTGCGAGGTATTCCTGCGGCACCGAGCTTGAGCCGTGCATCACAAGGTGCGTGTTCGGAAGACGTTCGTGAATTTCTTTGACGCGCTGAATCGAGAGAATTTCACCGGTGGGCTTACGCGTGAACTTGTAGGCGCCGTGGCTCGTGCCGATGGCAATTGCCAGAGCGTCAAGCTGCGTTTCGCGCACGAACTCCGCGGCCTGATCGGGGTCGGTGAGAAGCTGTTCGCGCGACATGGTAGCGTCCGTGCCGTGACCGTCTTCCTTGTCGCCCTTCATGGTCTCCAAAGAACCCAGGCAGCCCAATTCGCCTTCAACGGACACGCCGATGCAGTGGGCGTTTTCAACCACTCGGCGGGTGACGTCAACATTGTATTCGTAGGAGGAAATCGTCTTGCCGTCGCTCATGAGCGAGCCGTCCATCATCACGGACGTAAAGCCCATGCGCATGGCGATCTGGCAGACAGCCGGGCTCTGACCATGGTCCTGGTGCATGCACACCGGCACATCGGGCCAGCTTTCCACAGCGGCTTCAATGATGTGGCGAAGGAAAGCCTCACCGGCATACTTGCGGGCGCCGGCGCTAGCCTGCATGATGACCGGAGCGCCGACTTCGGCGGCAGCTGTCATGATGGCCTGAACTTGTTCAATGTTGTTGACGTTGAAGGCGGGAACGCCGTAACCGTTTTCCGCTGCATGATCAAGCAGCTGGCGCATGCTCACTAATGCCATGTCGTATTTGTCCTAAATTGTGGCGTGCCCTTAAAAGGAAAGGGCATCGCAAAACAAGCGTTTCCTAATAAACGCTCCATGGAGTTTGGGAAGCATTCTAGCAAGAGAGGATTTCGAACTTACGGAAAATTTGCAATCCGTCACGAGCCGACTGCTCAAATGCTTTCTGGTTTTTCCGTCAAACTTTTCGTGCGTGCGCGGCGTGTCCATGGGCAAGCGAATCGGCAACACGAACTTTGGAGACCCAAAGTGCAATGATCGAAAGCGTGATGCCGGCCAAGCACAGACCTACGGCCGTACACATCCAGAAGCCTTCGGCACGTAACGGTTGACCGAAGATGAGCGTGCCGTCAAAGGCAAAATAGTATCCGCCTCCTAAGCCCACGCCCCAGAGCATCACACCGTAGATGATCATCGGCAACATCGTGACACGATAGCCTCGCAGCGCAAAATTGGAAACTGTCTGTGCGGCATCGGTGATGTGGTAAATCATGCCGAAAACAAGCAGAGAAGCGGCAAGTGATGTCACAGCCGTTTCTTTGGAATAGAGCCCCAGCAGGAAGTTTTGACCGAAATACATAAAGGCGACCGAACAGGCGGCAATGCCCAAAGCAACCTTAAGGCCGCGAACGGTGATTTCACGAGCGGCTTTCGGACTGCCGGCACCAAGTGACTGACTTACCATCACGCACACGGCAATCGCGATTGAAAGCGGGATTTGGTAAAGCGTTGCCGTGATGTTGCCGACGATCTGATGGGCCGAGACATCTGTCGTGCCCAGGCGTGAGATGAAGATTGCCATGAGCGTAAAGGAACTCACTTCAAAAAAGATCGATAGGCCGATGGGAATGCCTAACTTGAGCTGCGTGAGTACAGCTTTGATCTGCGGCCAGAAAAAGCGTTCGGCGCGCATCTTGTCGTAGAAGGCGTCCTTTTTGTAGATGACGATGTAGCAGATGAGCGCCAGCCATGCGTCGACAGCAAGTGACAACCCGGCACCCGCTCCGCCCAGAGCGGGAAAACCGAGCCATCCGTACATGAAGATGCAGTTGAGCGGAATCTTGCAGGCGAGCATCAAAAGGCTCACGTACATCGTCACGCGAGGGCGGCTCACCGCCGCATTCAGAGCAATGAAGCTTCGGGAGACGATGGACGCGAAAATACCCGGCGCGGAAAAGACGAGAAAGAGCGAGGTCATGCGAGCGACTTCGCCTGAGACCCCGCCGAATTTCGTCCAAAAATCCGTTTGCAGCAACAATACGCAGCCGATGATGCCCAGCAGAATTGCCAGCCACAGGTTTTGAGAAAGTTCAAAGCCGATTGCTTTGTAATTGCGTGCGCCGTAGTGGTGACCGACGATGGGGGAGAGCCCCTGCAAAATGCCCACCAGTCCGAAAAGAACCATGACGGACGTCGCACCGCCCAAAGCGACGACGGCAAGGTGCTCTTTGCCGAGGTTGCCGGTCATCAAGGTGTCGATTGTGGCTGCACCCATCAACGCCAGATTGGCGATGAAGATCGGGGCGGAGAGTTTGGCAAGCGCTCCGAGGCTGACATCGGGCTCGGCGGCGTGGTGCGGAACGATTTCTGGGTTTTTGTCGTTGGATTTGACGGCTTCGCTCATACGAAAAAAAGACTCGAGGAATGGCAATCCGGGCGAAAGGAGGCGCCTTCGGGAGACACCTCAAACCTTCGGCGTCGATATCCCACAGGTTGAATCGACGTTCGGATTGCTGTGCAGAGGATTCTACGCAGAATTGCTTAGAAAACGCGGATTTATGCGAAGAAAAAACGAAGGGGTGCCGCGCGGACTAAAATGCTATCAAAAGAATTACTTTTCTTAAAAATAGTACTTTCTGTAATAGTAAATTTTTCGGAATCCAAGTATGTATACATTCATCGGTCGGGACAAAGAACTTTGCACGCTGCAGACGGCCTACGAATCGGATCGCTCCGAGCTGGTCGTAGTCTACGGACGCCGCCGCATCGGAAAGACCGCGTTGCTGACGCAATTTTGCAAGGACAAAGCTGGCGTCTACTTTGCCGCCAAACGACAGGACGATGCGGGTCAACGGCAGGATTTCAACGAAACGATGAAACGGGCCGGTGCGCCGGTTTCCAGAATGCTCGAGACGCTGCCCAATTGGGAGGCCGGTTTCCGTCAGTTGGCGGCGTTACCAGGAAGCGGCAAGAAGGTGATGGTGCTCGATGAGTTTCCGTATATGGCTGAAGGTAATCCGACGTTGCCATCGCTTTTGCAACATCTGTGGGATCACGAGCTGCAGTCGGCAAATGTGATGATCGTTCTGTGTGGCAGTGCGCTCTCTTTCATGGAAAAAGAAGTGCTTTCCGAAGAAAGCCCGCTTTTTGGGCGAGCTACGCGCACCGTCAAGGTTGATCAGATGCTCTTTGACGATGTGCGTCAATTTTTCCCTCAGTACGACGCGGCTGATGCCGTGCTTGCTTATTCCGTACTGGGCGGAACGCCGTACGCGCTGAACTGTTTTGATCCGAACCGTTCGGTTGAAGAAAACATACGCGAGCAATTGCTCTCGCCAAGCGGCCGACTGTGGGATTATCCGACGCAGCTTATCGCGCAGGAGTGTCGGGAGCCCGGGCGCTTCAACGACATCCTGAGGACAGTAGCCACAGGAAGCCATCGATTTTCCGAGATTGCATCAAAGACGGTTATTCAGTCGCCCAATCTGCCGCGCTACTTGCGCTCGCTTGCCGAGATGGGTTTTGTTGAGCGATCGTTTCCTGCCGATCAAAGTTTTAAGGAGAAGGCCAACAGTCAGCGAGGGTTATACGACATTGCGGACAATTTGGTGGCGTTCTGGTACCGCTATGTCTGGCCCAATTTCAGCGTTTTGAACATGGGAGGCGCTGAACTCGTCTGGAAGCATCAGGTTGCTCCCAGGCTCAACGAAATCGCATCCTTTCCTTTTGAGGAAGTCTGCCGGCAGTATTTGGAAAAGATCAATCTCAAGGAGAAGTTACCTTTTGCCGCGAGCCGCATCGGTCGCTGGTGGGATAAAAACGAGGAGGTTGATATTCTCGCGGTTCCGTTTGAAGGCCGCGCGCGGCTATTTGGCGAGTGCAAGTTCCGGCAGTCGGAATTTGCGCTCAGTGACTATGTGAGGCTCAAAAAGAAGGCGCAAGCAGTGCCGCACGAACAAGCGCACTACGTTCTGTTTTCCAAGTCAGGATTTGCGCCCGGCCTGAAACTTTTGGCTCAGGATCCAAACGAACATCTGACGCTCGTGACCTTGGACGAGGTTGCCGACAGCGTGGAGAAGAGCTTTAGCTGAGTCGGCAAGCTCAGCGCGGCGTCAATCTTCGAGCCCGACCAAGTCGTCGACGCCGCGGTGTGCAACCGGCTCGATGCGGTGCAAGCCCGGGTTTTCGTGGCTGTATGCTTGGCCGCTTACAATGGCGCGCAAACCTTCGAAGTCCATGATCTGAACGTGCTTTTGATTGACGATGATCAGGTTGTCGTGCGAGAAGCGGCTCAGAACGCGGCTCACCGTTTCGAGTTTGAGGCCTAAGTAGGAGCCGATTTCGGCTCGCGTCATGCGCAACACAAATTCGCTGCGGGAGTAGCCGCGCTGCTCGAAACGCTGCGAGAGATTGAGGATAAAGGCAGCCAGACGCTCTTCGGCATGCATCGAACCCAACAGCAGCATCACGCCGTTTTGGCGCACGATTTCCATGGCAAGCAACTTTTGGAAGTGCTGGCTCATGGAGAACATGTTTTGCGTAACTTCAAGAAGCTTGTCGTAAGGAAGGATGCACACTTCCGTGTCTTCAAGTGCGATCAGATCGCTCGAGTAGACCATGCCGGCCAGGCCGTCGAGACCGACGATGTCGCCCGACATATGAAAGCTCGTGACTTGTTCGCGACCGTCGGAACTGGTGACGGCGCTCTTGAGAAATCCCAGACGGATGGCATAGAGCGCATCAAAGCGGTCGCCCGCGCGATAAAGCGCCTCACCTCGGCGCACACGCTTTCGGGTGCTCACCAACTCTTCAAGCCGTTCGATTTCTTTGAGGGTGAGGCCGAGAGGCAGGCACAATTCGCGCAGGTTGCAGTTGGAGCACGCCACTCGAAGCGTTGCCATGTTGATCGTGGGGTTGTTGAGCATAAGAGTCGATCGCAAACAAAACGGCCCGGGTCGTCAGCTCACGGCAAAGACGCCTTGCTGCTTATGCGGAAATCGGATCGGGCGAGGCGGAAAACAAATTCCGGACTTGAAAGGGCGTGCAATGCTAATGAAAGAATAATCTCCAGCGTTTACACTGCCGCCAGCATCCGAAGCCCGTCCGCAAGGAAGGCCGACAACCGAAGACCGCCGGCAGCCAGGTGAACTTTGCCCCTAAGAGCAGAGCCGATTCAGGCCGGCAGTAAACTGTCGTCGAAACATTTGATTGTTATCAAAAGTTTCGTGAATTGCTGAATCATAACAGGTAAGTTTGCGTTTTGTCATAGAAATTTCCGAGGTTTCTCAATATGGATTTCGACCCCACACGTGCCGGCGTAGAGCTGCCCGATGAAGCTCTTTTGAAGAAATTCGATGTTCCCGCACCGCGCTACACGTCCTATCCGACGGCCGACCGGTTCCATGGCCGCATCACGCCTGAGGATTACCAGGCGGCGCTTGCCCGCCGCGAAAAGGCAGCCAAGCCCGCCAAGCTTTCGCTTTACTGCCACATTCCGTTTTGCAACGACGTTTGCTTTTACTGCGGCTGCAACAAGATCGTCACGCGCGATCATTCGCGCTCTGCCGCCTACATCAAGACGCTCTTGAAGGAAGCCGATCTTGCCAAGGAACATCTGACGGGAATTAAAACGCTCGAGCAGCTGCACTGGGGCGGCGGCACGCCGACCTTTCTGAACGATGACGAAATTCTCGAACTGATGGCCGGTCTCAATGCACGCTTTCCGTTTGAGGAAGGCGGCGAATTTTCGATCGAGGTCGATCCGCGAAGCTGCCCTCCGTCCAAGATCAAGACGCTTCGCAAGGCGGGCTTCAATCGCATGAGCCTGGGCGTGCAGGACTTCAATCCGGACGTGCAGAAAGCCGTCAACCGCATTCAGCCTTTCGAGATGACCAAGGAAGTGCTCGAAAGCGCTCGAGCCGAAGGGTTCGGCTCGATTAACATGGACCTTATCTACGGTTTGCCGCGTCAGACGCGCGAAACGTTTGCCCGCACGATCGAGCAGGTGATTGAGCTTTCGCCCGATCGCATCGCGCTCTATCACTACGCGCACCTGCCTAACATCTTCAAGCCTCAGCGCCGCATCATTCCTGCGGAACTGCCCGGAGCGGCCGAACGCGTCAACATCATGTTCGACGCGATCAAGACGCTCACGAGCCACGGCTACCGCTACATCGGCATGGATCACTTCGCCAAGGAAACCGATGAGCTCTCGATTGCTCAGGTCAACGGCACCATCCAGCGCAACTTCCAGGGCTACTCCACGCGAGCCGAGTGCGACATGGTGGCCTTGGGACCAAGCTCGATTTCGTTCGTCGACGGCCTCTACGCCTGCAACCCTCGCGAAATCGAACCCTGGAGCGAAGCGATCGAGTCGGGCAAGCTTGCGACCTGCCGCGGCTTTGATCTCAACGACGACGACAAGTTGCGCCGCGCCGTCATCATGACGATCATGTGTCGCTTTGAACTCGACAAGCGGGAAATCGAAGAGGAATTCGGCATCAAGTTCGACGAATACTTCGCCTATGAAATGAAGAAGCTTCAGGCATACGTCAAGCACGAGCTTGCCGAACTCACGGCCGACAAGATCATCGTTTCGCCCAAGGGCAAGATCTTTGTGCGTGCCGTGGCGATGCAGTTTGATCGCTACCTGCGCGAATCTGATCGCGCAGGCGGCTACTCCAAGATCGCCTGACGAAGAAAGATGTGGATATGGGCCGGTTCCTCCTTTTTGTTCCGAGTCGTTAAACTCTCTTCGAAAAAGGAGGATGGACCCTTTTCCGACGCGTTCTTGACGGAGATGATTTCATGCAGAAGTTTTTACCGGTAAAACTTGCGGTGTTAGCTGCCGCAGCTCTGTTGCTTACGGGATGTCCTACGGTTCAGAAAGCTCAGGAGGGCGAAGTTCAACAGCAGGCTCAGGCAAGCAAAGGGAAAATCGATACCATCTGTGTCGTTCGGCATCAGAACGCACAACTGGGTAATGAAAAGCTTGTTAAAGCCATTGAGGCCGGGTTGCAGCACACGGGTGTCAAGACGCGGGTTGTGGAACACAATCAGGTTCCCGCTGACTGCCGGTTGTGTCTCTTTTATGGCGTGACGACGGACGACAAGGTCGCGAAGTCGTTTGATTTCCAGGCGGTGATTGACGGAAAGGCGTTGCAGCGCGGCTCCGGTCCCGTGCAGCCCGACGGCAATATCAAGCTTGAGACGGTGGCACAATATGCCGCCAACTACCTGCAGAGCTTGGTCAATGCGAGTAAGCAAAATGAAGCTCAGCAAAACGGTTCTGAGCCCTGACAGGCTTTAGCTTGCCGGCTTGCGATTTGTCCCGGAATGAAGTCGCCGCAGGGAGAAGTGTGCGGCGGCTTTTTCTTTAGAAACAGCGCGAGACGAAAACCGAGATCCCAGTCGACGACACAAATGACGCAGAGCACAACTTTTTATTGGTACGACTACGAGACGTTTGGGCTCGATACGGTGCGCGATCGACCGGCGCAGTTCGCCGGGATGCGTACGACTTTGACCTTTGAGCCGACGGCAGAGGCCGACTTGTTTTATTGCCGTCCTTCAATGGAGTACCTCCCCAACGTGATGGCCTGTGTCCTTACGGGTATCACACCGCAGGAAGCCTCTGACAAGGGGCTGGCCGAAGTGGATTTTGCCAAGCGTGTTTTTAAGGAACTCAATACCCCGGCAACCATTTCGGTGGGTTACAACAGCATCGGGTTTGACGACAAGGTCAATCGCTCGCTTTTCTGGCGTAACTTGCTTGATATGTACAGCCATGTCTGGCGCAACGGCTGCTCTCGTTGGGACTTGTACCCGTTTGTGCTTGCCGTCTGGGCGCTTCGCCCTGAGGGCGTCGTCTGGCCCAAGGTACGCAGCAACGATCCCGAAAAGCCCGATCGTCACACGTTTAAGCTTGAAAAACTGACGGCCGCCAACGGAATTGAGCACAGTCATGCGCACGATGCATCAAGCGACGTGGCGGCAACCGTGGCTCTTGCGCGTTTTTTGGCCGATAAAAAACAGCGCTTGTGGCAGTGGGCCCTGAACAACAGAAGTAAGCTCAAGATTGCCGAGGCGCTCGATACCGGTCGCCCCTGTTTGTGGGTTGATCCGAGAGCCGGGCAGGAACGCGGCTTTTTGCGTTTTGTGATGCCGGTGGCCCGCAATCCGGAAAACCAAAACGAATACTTCGTTTGGGACTGCAGAGAAAATCCCGAAGAGCTTACGGGACTGGATCCCGAAACAATCGCTCGCCGAGCGTTTGCGCCCGCCTCTATGCGGCAAGAGGGGGAAGAGCCCTTGGCTTTGCGGCGTCTTCGCATCAACGAGTGTCCGTTTGTTTGCTCCGATCTGCGTGTGGCGTCGAACTCGGTCTGCGAGCGATTCCGCATCAATCTGCAGACAGTCGTGGATAACGGCGAAAGGCTCACACGCCTGCATGGTTTGATTGAAGGTCCGGTGCTGCAGGCTTGGCAGGTATTTGATGAAAATAATAAAGCGCGCTTTGCGACAGAAGGCCCCAAAGATGCGGAGGCGGCTCTCTACGACGGTTTTGTGAACGATGCCGATCGTGCGCGTGCCCAAGCACTTTTGAATCTCGACTTTGAAACGATTGCCGAACAGGTCCACGAGGGACGACTGTACTTTGACGACGATCGCTTAAACGAGTTGCTTTTCCGCATGCGTGCGCGCTGTGCGCCGCAGACCTTGAACGAATCCGAAAAGGAAAAGTGGCTGACCGAATGCCGTAAACGTCTGACGCAGGACGGCGTCGCACCGATGACACTCGAAGCATATTTCGAAGAGATCGATTCCGTGCGTGATCGCTATGAAGCGCTCCTAAACGAAGGCAGCATCACGGAAGAACGCTATGAAGCCATTGAAGAGACGCTTTCGGCTTTGTACGACTGGGGCGATCAGGCGGCCGAATACGCTGAGGTGGAAGGTTAACGAAAAGGAGAGGAGCAATGAGTATCAAATGCGCATTTTTGGGACTCGGCGTCATGGGCTATCCCATGGCTGGCCACTTGGTTAGAAAAGGCTTTGATGTGACCGTCTACAACCGCACGACCGTTAAAGCTCAAAAGTGGGCGCAGGAGTATGGGGCGGGCTACAAAGCAACGGCCTTTGAAGCGGTTGAGGATGCCGATTTCGTATTTGCGTGTTTGGGTAACGACGACGATGTGCGAAGTGTCGTGCTCGGAGAACAAGGCGCCTTTGCCGGCATGAAAGCGGGAGCCGTCTTCGTGGATCACACGACTGACTCGGCTGATCTCGCTCGTGAGCTTTTTACGGCGTGCAAGGCCCGTGGTTTGGGCTTTCTGGATGCTCCGGTGTCGGGAGGGCAAGCCGGTGCCGTCAACGGCGTTCTCACCGTGATGGTAGGCGGTGAGGCCGACGTCTTCGAAAAGGCCAAGTCCGTGATTGATTCATATGCATGCAACGTCACGTATCTCGGTGAGGCCGGTAGCGGGCAGTTAGCCAAAATGGTTAACCAGATTGCCTTGGCAGGAGCCGTGCAAGGATTGTCGGAAGCGGTTGCGTTTGGTATGAACGCCGGCTTGGACATGAAAAAGGTGCTGAGGGTACTCGAAAAGGGGGCGGCGGGCTCCTGGCAGATGGCCAACCGCGGCGAAACGATGGTGGACGACAAATTTGATTTCGGTTTTGCCATTGACTGGATGCGCAAGGATCTTGGCATCGCGATGGCCGAAGCCAGACGTAACGGTTCATCGCTTCCCGTGACAGCGCTGGTTGATCAGTTCTACGGTGAACTGCAGGCAATGGGGGCGTCGCGAATGGATACCTCTTCGCTGATCAAACGTCTGCCGCGTAAAAAAGCATAGTTGACCGCTGTCTCGTTTCTTTCGGCCCGCTTCGAAGCTTGTTTTCGTTGCGGGCTTTTTGCTGCTCCGAACTAGGTAAAACTGTCTAAACGGTTTGCCTTTTTGTCAAAGAAGCAACGATTTTCGAGTGAATTCTGCTCATCGTTGCGAAATGAGAATAATTCTTATTACAATTCGCAACGATTCAAGACGGTTCGATAGGTCCGGAAAAAACGCTTCTTGCCGTCGATTCTTCCTACTTTTAAAGAGACAACAAATGACCAAATTCAAGACAACGCTTCTGGCGATGGCGGTGAGCGCCGCCGCCTTCTCGGTTCAGGCAGCTCAGGTTTCGCTATACGGTTCTGTTTCGACGGGGCTGCTCTACAGTAATTCGGCTTCGCTTTCCGGTGGTGTGGATGCACAAGGCAAGGCACTTGATAATCAGCAAAGCGTTGATTCTTTTTCGATGGAAAGCGGTTTCTGGGGCGATTCCATCTGGGGCATTACCGGTGAAGAAGATCTCGGCAACGGTTGGACTGTCGGCTTTACGCTGGAAAACGAGTTCGGTTCGGACACGGGTGCCTTGGCTACGGACGGTAAGATTTTTGATAGCCAGGCCTATCTGCGCATCGGCAATGACAAAGTCAATATTGCCTTCGGCAACATCGGCGGTCTGTCAAGTGCCGGCGGCGACTTTGACCTGATCTGCGGATTTGACCCGATGGAAGCCTTTGTGGGCGTCGCTGGTTTGGGTGCATTTGCCTCCAAGGACTTCGCAAGCGATAACATGGCTGTGGTCGAAGTGACGCCGATGGAGGGCTTGAAGGTTTCTCTGATGGGCAATACCGGTGATGACGACTCCAGTGAAGCGAAGTGGTCGGATCGCGATCATTACTATGGTCTGGGTGTGTCCTATGAAAACGGTCCGCTGGCGCTGGCGGCGATTGCAGAAATGCGCAAATACGATCGCGCGGCTGATTGGGCAGACAACGATGATTCCTGGACCTTCACAGTGGCGGCTGCGTATGACTTTGAAGTAGTCCGTCCGAGCTTTGTATATCAACACGCCAGCAAGACGCGCGAATTTGCGGCAGGAGAGATCTCTGGCGCCGCTTATAACTTCGACAGCTTCATGCTCGGCGCTACGGCTCCGCTTGGTCAGGGCACGCTGCGCGCTTCCGTTCAGTACGTCAAGGGTGAAAACGATGCGGTGTCCGACGAAGAGGGCAGTGCCACGATTCTCGGTCTGGCCTATACCTATGACATGAGCAAGCGTACGACGCTTTACGGCGCAGCGTTCTACTCGGTCGGCGGTGACGGCCTTGACAAAGATCTCGGTACAAACGAAAAGGCGTTCGGTTTGATGGATCGTGCCGAATACAACAGCGTTGGGTTCGGCGTGGGTCTCGTGCACACGTTCTAAGCGCGTAACGACGCTGCGCAGGTGTAAACCGATTCGCCAATGAAGGAAAAGAGCCGGGGCCATGGATGTCACGGCTCTTTTTCAAATCTGAGCGATGACAAACATCCGATCAATGCGAACAAGAATCGTTAATTCTTTAGGTTTTAAGCGGATTTATCGCTGAAAAGCGACATCAAACAACGAGTGTCAACGTTTGAAGATCTGGTTTAATGGTGAAAAAAAGATGAGTGATAATTGTTCTCATTGCTATTGAGAAAAGGTATCATTCGCATTGAATTTATTCATCATTGATGACTTCGGGTTGCTCGGCGAGCAATTTCGGAGCCACCACAAACGCAAAAGCAATGAACAAAGAACGAACAATTCGCAAGCTCACGCAACTGAAAATCGAAGAACCCGGCATCGTTGCCAAGGTCAAGCTTCCGGCTCCCGAGGCGGCTCGTCTCGATGAACTTGGATTGCATGTGGGCAGTTCGGTTCGCGTGTTAAGCGGCGCGGTCAACGAGAGCATCTTGATTGCCGTCGGAGACAGCCGCATCGGCGTGAACTTTGACGTTGCACAGAAAATCTACGTGTACTAAGCGCCGCGGATTTGTCAGTAAGAAACACGCGGCTCGAAACAAGGGACAGGCAAACCATGTTGTTAAAAGAACTTTCCCCCGGAACCAAGGGGACGATTGTCGGCTATGACAAAAAGGCGCCGGAATACCGCCGGCGTTTGCTGATGCTCGGTGCAACACCCGGGACAGCGTTTGAAGTGGTGCGCGTGGCTCCGCTGGGGGATCCGGTGGAGATTCGAGTGCGCGGCAGCTTCATCAGCGTTCGAAAGGACGAAGCCGCCATTATGGAAGTGCGCTTGGACTAAGTTGGGGATTGCAATATGAAAAACATCATCTGTATTGTCGGCAATCCGAATTGCGGCAAGACAACGCTTTTTAATGCCCTGACGGGCTCCAAACAAGAAGTCGGCAACTGGCCGGGCGTAACCGTCGATAAGAAAACCGGCCGTTATAGCTTTGAAGGCAACGACGTAGAGATTGTTGACCTTCCCGGCATTTATTCCATTACGCCGGCTTCGACTTCCGGCGAAGACGAACGCATTGCACGTGACTACATCCTCACGGATGAAGCGCAGGCGGTGATCAACATCGTTGATGCCTCCAACCTGGAACGCAACCTTTATCTGACGGCTCAACTCATCGAAATGCGCGTGCCGATGGTCGTTGCCGTCAATATGCTCGACATTGCCAAGAACCACAAAATTGAGGTGGATCTGAAGGCGCTGCAGCAGGCGCTCGGTTGCCCTGTTGTGGGACTGGTGGCAGCGCGTGAGCAAGGTGTGCGTGAACTGCAAAAAACGGTTGCGGAATTTTTAAAGAATCCTCAATTGCCGCCGATGAACGTTTCTTTCGACGAGCGCATTGAGAAGGCTCGTGAAGCGATTACTCAGGGACTGCGCAAAGAAGGCGTGGAACGTCCCGAATGGTTCGCGTTGCAGCTCGTTGAAGGTGCTCCGGGAATTGAAGACAAGCTTCCCGCCGAAGCCTACGCCAAGGTGAAGAAGATTGTCGATGAGGTGAATGCCGCTTATGACGGCGACGCCGATATCGTGGTTGCCGACGCTCGTTACAGCTTTGTCAACCGCATCACGCAAAAAGCGCTGATTCGTCACGGCGAAATGAGCAATACGATGACCGACAAGATCGATCGGGTGGTACTCAACCGTTGGTTGGGGCTGCCGATCTTCCTGGCGATTATGTACGTGATGTTCCTCTTTACGCAGAATCTCGGCGGCGCTTTTATTGACTTCTTTGACATCACGTTTGCCGGCATCTTCGTCGACGGTTTCGGTCGCCTGCTTGAGGCAGTCGGCACGCCCGAATGGCTTAAGGTCTTGCTTGCCGACGGTATCGGCGGCGGTATTACAACGGTTTCGACCTTTATTCCGCCGATCTTCTTCCTATTCCTGTTCCTCGCCATGCTTGAGGACTCGGGTTACATGGCTCGTGCCGCGTTCGTGATGGACCGCGTGATGCGCGCGTTGGGTCTGCCCGGCAAAGCCTTCGTGCCGTTGATCGTGGGTTTTGGCTGCAACGTCCCCGCCATTATGGCTACCCGTACGATGGATAAGGCAACCGACCGCATCATCACCATCATGATGGCTCCCTTCATGAGCTGCGGCGCTCGCATGCCGGTGTATGTTCTGTTTGCGACGGCGTTCTTCCCGACCAATGGCCAGAATCTGGTGTTCGGCATCTATGTGATCGGCATCATTGCCGCCATCATCACGGGCTTTTTGATCAAGCGCGTGGTGCTGCCCGGTGAAGTTTCCGCTTTCGTGATGGAAATCCCGCCGTACCACATCCCGACGGTCAAGGGCGTCATGATGCGTACATGGGATCGCCTGAAGGCCTTCCTGAACCGTGCCGGCAAAGTGATCGTTGTGATCTGCGCCGTGCTGGGTTTCTTGAACAGCTGGGGCACCGACGGTTCGTTTGGCAATGAGGACTCCGAAAAGTCGGTTCTTTCTGAAATCGGCTACACGATCGCTCCGGTGCTCTCGCCGATGGGTGTAACGCAGGAAAACTGGCCTGCTGCTGTGGGTGTGTTTACCGGCATCTTTGCTAAGGAAGCCGTGGTCGGTACACTCAACTCGCTCTATGACCAGATGGCGCGCGACAAGAATGCCGAGGCTGCGGGCGAAGACGGTGCTGCTCCTGCTGAAGAAGAAGCTGACGAAGGTTGGTCGCTCGGAGCTATTCTCTCGGAAGCCGGCGGCACGATTGTTGACAATCTGGCTGACCTGGGCGGAGCCTTTACTGATCCTCTCGGCATCGCCGTTGACGATTTGTCGGATACGGCAGCGGCTGCGGAATCTCAGGAAGTGACGGTGACGACCATTGACATGATGCAAAAGCTCTTCGGTTCTCAGCTTGCCGCCTTTGCTTATCTGATGCTCGTGTTGCTCTACATGCCCTGCGTAGCGGCAATCGCAGCGGTCTATCGTGAAGCCGGTGCGGCCTGGACGTTGTTCCTAGCGGCCTGGACGACGGTTCTCGGCTACTCGACGGCCACCATCGTCTACCGTGTTGGCACGTTTGCGCAGGATCCGCTCTACGCGACCGTGGCCATTGTGATTTCGCTCGGCCTGCTTGCCGCTCTGTTGGTCTTCATGCGCAACTACGTGAAGAACAATCGCGGCAAGGGTCCGAAGGTGATTCCGATCGCTGTAGCTCAACCTTCGTAATCAATCAACCGTAAAGCTTCGGAGGACAAAACTCTGAAGCACCTGACTGGCCGCATCCGATACTCAGACCAGAGATTCGCTGTCGGATGCGGCTTTTTCTTGCATGCAACACAAGGACAAAGCATGAGCCTTTTGATGGATATCCAGGACTATCTGCGCCGTTACGGAACGGCTACACAACCGGAACTCGCGCAACAGTTCCGTACCACCTTCGAGATGGTGGAAATGGTGATGGAGACTTTGAGAACCAAAGGCAAGGTGCGGTTTACGAAAACGATGCCGGCCTGTATGAGCGGTGCTTGCTCGGGATCGTGTTGCGACACACCGACGACTGCTGCAGGTAAACGAGTGCCGGTACGTGTTTACGAGTGGATCGGCGCTAAATCCTGACGGAGATTCGACGTCTACTTGCTATAGCAGATCGTTGAGTAGAGTGGAAGGAGGCGTCTGATGAATCGGATCGAGCCAGTTTTCGAATTTCAATCCCATGTCGGCATAAAGCTCGAAGCCGGCTCGACGATCGCCGGAGACAAGCACAAAGTTTCGGGAAAGTGCCTGACTGGCAATTAATGTGTCTTGAAATGACAACATACGGCCAAGTCGACGAGAATGATCGTAAAGCTTGGCAGCGGCTTCGGCGTCTTCCTTGGTGAAAGGTTCGATCTGAATCGATGACTCAAGTTTTTCGAAAACTTTGAGATACATCCTGGCCTTATGAGTCATCACTCCTTCGGGACTTATTCTCAGAATTCCGTGGTAAATCTCCATCCAGCTCAAAGAAGATGTAAACAGTTCGTCGTTGGTATGTTTCGCAAGATGGCTGTTAAGAATGGCCGACGTGTCGTTGGTAGCGGCGATCAAAATATTTGTGTCCAACAGGTAGCAGGTCATTTGAAAAGCTCCTTGGAATTCCAGGGTTCTCTTGGTTCGATTTCGAGAGGTTCCCAATCGTCACCGAGCTCCTGTCTAAGCTGAGCCATCTCATGCATGAAGACTTGCAGACCGTTTTGGAACCCTTCGGGTAGGTCGGGCTTTGGCTTGAGGATAATTTCTCCGGTATCCGGATTGCGGCGAATCCAGACTTCTTTGGTGTCGAATCGAAATTCCTTCGGCAGCCGCACGGCCTGGCTACGGCCGGACATGAATACTTTTGCGGTTTTGCTCATTTTCTTGTCTTAAAAGATATATCAACGGGATATATCCAAGTGTAGCAAAGAAGCGCAATGATGTCTCTGCTCAAAGCGGTTTCGCCGTAGAATCCTTCAGTTTTCAATGATTGCGAAAGGACTTCAAGAATGGCCGGTGGCTTTGCAGACAAGAAGGCGTTGGTGCTTTTTTCAGGCGGACAAGATTCGACGACGTGTTTGGCGTGGGCGCTTAAAAATTTCAAGGAAGTGGAGACCGTCGGTTTTGACTACGGTCAGCGCCACACGGCTGAAATCACATGCCGCAAGCACATCCTAGAGACCATCGAAGACGTTTTGCCTTACGCCAAGGGGCGTCTCGGTCAGGATCACATGATCGACATGAAGGTGTTGGGCCAGATTTCGGAGTGCTCTCTGACGCGCGAGATCGAAATCGAGTTTGAAAAAGACGGTGTGCTCAACTCTTTTGTTCCGGCACGTAATCTTCTTTTCTTCACGTTTGCCTCTGCCATTGCCTATCGCCGCGGTGGCTCAGTTCTCGTGGGCGGCATGTGTGAAACCGACTACTCGGGCTACGCCGACTGCCGGGACAACACGCTAAAGAGTCTGCAGGTCTCGCTATCGCTCGGTTTGGATCGACAGATCGTGATTGAAACGCCGTTGATGTGGCTCACGAAGGCAGAAACCTGGCAGCTGGCGCACGACCTCGGTGGTGACACCTTTGTGGAGTTTGTACGCACTCAGACGCACACCTGCTATATGGGTAACCACGACGTGCTCCATGAATGGGGCTATGGATGCGGCGAGTGCCCGGCCTGTAAGCTACGTCAGGACGGCTGGGAAAAGTGGGTCCAAAATCGGCAACACGCTCAATGACGAGTTTGGATTTTAAGTCCGAGATGCAGCTTTAGACGGTCGTCACGAAACTCGGATATACAAATGACACGGGCCGGAAATTCCGGCCCGAAATGTATCAGTGATTGCGGAAGCGCTGTCTGGGATTGACGGCATCCGGATTGGCGGCTTGGGAGAGCGTCCAGCGCGGCTTGGCTGAGAAGCTCCAGCGCTTGCGGGCGTTTTGAAGTTCCTCTTCACTCATGCGTTGCAAACGCATCATGCCGGCTACGGCAATCATGGCGCCGTTATCGGTACACAGGCGCTGAGGCGGGAAGAAGACGTGAGCGCCGCGCTTGCGGCAGGCTTCAATAAGGCTGGCTCGGAGCGTCTTATTGGCGGACACGCCGCCTGCCACCACCAACTGTTTGATGCCGGTCGTTTTGATGGCTTTGACGGCCTTGGTGGTGAGCACTTCGGCAACCGCTTCAGTAAACGCCAAAGCCAAATCCGAACGGAACTGGGGATCCGTGGGATCCTTGGCATCGTTGACGGCTGTCAGAACAGCCGTTTTGAGCCCCGAGAAGCTCATGTCAAGCGACGGAGAGTGCAGCATCGGACGCGGCAATTCAATGGCTCCGGGCGTTCCCGATTCTGCCAAGCGAGAAACGGCAGGACCGCCTGGATAGCCTTCGCCTAGCAATTGGGCGGTCTTATCAAACGCTTCGCCAGCCGCATCGTCCAGTGTTTCGCCCAACAACTCGTAGCTGCCGAAGGCATTGACGCGCATGAATTGCGTGTGTCCGCCGCTGACCAAAAGCGCAATAAACGGAAATTGTGGGGCGGGATCAGCCAGACAGGCTGACAGCAGATGGCCTTCCAGGTGATGTACACCCACGACAGGAATGCCCAAGGCGTAGCCGATGGCGTGCGCAACGGATGAACCAACCAGGAGTGCACCTGCCAATCCCGGACCTTCGGTAACGGCGACGGCATCAATGTCTTCTTTCTGAACGTTAGCGCGTGACAGAACGTCGTCAATCAACACCAACGTACGGCGGATATGGTCGCGGCTTGCGAGTTCCGGCACCACACCGCCGTAGGCTCGATGCATATCGATTTGAGTGTAGACGGCGTCGGCCAACAGCCCTTTTTCGCTGTCGATCAACGCAACACCGGTTTCATCACACGAGCTTTCAATGCCGAGAACTTTCATAAGAGCAAAGAATTAAAAAGAAAAAGCGTTGCCATTCTAGTCAGAGTGATTCTTTTCCGCTCTGTTATGTGAAGAGCAGATCATCTACGGTGAGGACGAGGCGGAGGTGGGGGAGGTGGCATCATCATCGGACCCCACATAAACGGCCCCCACATGAAGCGATCGTTGTAGAGCCGTTCAGTTTCCAACTCGGCTTGCAGCTGGGCTTCGCGTCTCTTCGAGAGCTGAAGAGCGTTTTGCAAATCTTTTTCCAAACCCGGAGCGTCCGAGGGACGCTTCATCACGTATCGGAATTGGTAACCGTCTCCGCAAAGCACGATCGGGTTGGGAGAGGCGACTTTGGCGCCCGAGGGCCACGTGTAGGTCACTCCCAGAATGCGCGCACAGCCGTCAGGACCTCGGGAGGCATCCAAGTCATCATTGGAAAAGGAAACAGAGACGGGAGTCACGCCGTATTTCTGCCCGGCAATCGTCGTGACCTCAGCACCTTCCAGATCACTCTCAAAGATCACGGTTGACGAGCAACCGCTCAGGATCAGAACTGAAAGTACAGCAACAAGAATCGGTAAGCGCATAACTAACCTTTTTGGACGGAATGTTGCCTTCAATTGTAGAGGCCACAAAGCAGTGCCGAGTATCTGAATTGAAAAGTGTTGTTGCTTACTAATACAGCTGGGTGTGGATAAGAAGAAGGTTCTTCACAGGTTTTGTGAATAAGTGAGTGTGTTGGGTGTCTCGGTCACTGATTTGTAATAAATTTTACGGCATGCCTAAAAATTAGGCACGGCGACTTAGATGTTTGAACAGGCGGAAATCACCAGATACGAAAAGCCCTCTGAGGCTTCGGAGAGCTCCGAACTTTTCAGAGGGCTCAATGTTCAGCTAAGAGCTGAACGCGCAGTAATCAAGCTTGAGAGCTGATTAGAAGCGGTGACGCAGGCCGACGTACAGGGTGTAAGCGGACGGATCAGCATCATCTGCGGTCTTCTTGTTTTCCCAGCTATCCTGCATGTAGGAAGCAACAGCGTACACGTCGGTGCGCTTGGAGAACGGATAGTCGTAGCCGACGCTCACAACGTAGCGGGACAGTTCAACATCCTGAGCATTATCTTCGCTGTCAGCCGTTTCAGCATCCGTGTAGCCGATGCCGAACATGGCCTTGCCGCCCCAGAGAGGAGCATCGCCGCTCAGCGTCACGGCATAGCCCTTGACCTTGTAGTCCTTCTTAGCGTCGGTATCGATGACACCGGCATCGCCGAGAACGCCGCTGAACTTGGAGAGTTTCACTTCGTCGAAGTACTGAGCGCCGAGATAGACCTTGACGACTTCGAAGTCGTAGCTACCACCCAACGTGACGGTCAGGCTGTCGTCAATGTCGCTGGCGTTTTTCAGAGCACCATTGGCGTCAGCGGTCTGATAGTTGATGGAGTCAACCGCGAAGTAGCCGGCGAACGGACCGTTGTTGTAGGTGGCACCCAAAGCGTAGTAACGATCGCTACGAGATTCGTTTTCGTTGTCGTTGGTACCCATGCCGTACTGAGCATAGATCTTGAAACCAGCGAAGTCAGGCGTCTGGTAGGCAATCATGTTGTCCCACTGACCGGTCATGTGCATGACGTTACCGATCTGAGCGGAATATCCACCCCAGTCAGAGGTGCCGAAGGCGCTGATCATGCCAGCCTTAGCCCAGGAAGACTGACCGTTGTTGATGGAACCGATGCGGCCCATTGCGAACTTACCGAAACCGCCTTCGATGAAGAGGCTCGATTCACGGTTGAACATGGGAGCGCTGTCAGCACCAGTGTCGGAACTGAAACCGTCTTCAAGGATGAAGCCAACCGTCAGACCGTTGCCGAGATCTTCGGTGCCCTTGAGGCCCCAGCGGGGACCGGAAGCCTGACCGGATTTCATCTGGAAGGTGTCGATGTCCTGGCCGTCGCCCAGACCGTCAACGTCAACGTGGTTGTAACCAACGCCGGTATCAACGATACCGTAGAGCTGTACGTCAGCAGCGAGAGCGGAGCCGGCAAAAGCGCCGAGAACTGCAACAGCAGCCAAAGTCTTTTTCATGATTTTTATCTCCTGGTCTTATTCAAGACCTGCAAGGAAAAAATTGGTTTTTGCAAAAACCGCCGGATCGGAACATGAGCTATGGACTCTTGCAAAGACATAGCTCAATCCGGTGGAAGTCCCTTAGGACGGAGTCGATCATGGCACTTAGGACTTTTGACTACCAAGAAAGAAATGCAAAAAAGTGATCGGATGAGGGGGGGGGGTGAAAACCCTAGGATAAATTACAACACATTGTGTCATTCCCGGAAAAAGGCTCCTACTAAAACGAAAACCTAGACCTCCCACTCTTACATAAGGAAAGACGGAGGATTTTCAGATGGTCGTGGCAGTTGTAACAGCGATTTGGCCGATCAATCAAGCGAATGCTGGACAAAACTGACTGATGGAGTGCAATGAGCGGAGCTGATTTACTTTTGCAGAATCATTTCTTATTCGTAGGACGTATTCCTTTTAATCACAATGGAGGCTAAACGATCGAGAACGGATTTGATAGTATGACGAATGAAAAAATCCTCATACGTATCGATTCCATCGAGAGGTCGCAGACATGTCTTATTCCTGTGATCCGCAGCGTCGCCGCATTGTTGCCGCAGCTGGGCTGGCTCTGATGCCGACATTCCTCATGACTGCTTCAGCGAAAGCGGCCTCGAGCGCGACCAATGCTTTTCGTACCGTCAAAGACATGCACGGCCGCACCGTAAAGGTGCCGATCGAAGTAAAGCGCTTTGTCTGCACCGGCAGCGGAGCTTTGCGTGTGGCCTCTTATCTCGGTGCGCTGGATCGGCTCGTGGGTATCGAATCATCCGATCTTCGCTACAAAA
>OLXJ01000232.1_pt1 | contig 35106 bp, 20 predicted proteins | sample 1644591 | NCBI WGS metagenome assembly OLXJ01 (sample SAMEA103958150, study PRJEB25191) | human gut metagenome | biome: human-associated habitat [ENVO:00009003]; feature: intestine environment [ENVO:2100002]; material: feces | place: Germany | collected 2013/2015 | reverse complement strand
CAGGCTTGTAATAAAGTCTGTAGCCGTAAGCGCCGTCAACCTTGTTCCACGAAATTTTGATACCGCCCGATGTGGTGGTAAGGCTTGTGATTGTCGGCACAATATCAAAATATTTATTAACCGTACCCGAATAGTTGCCGATGAACTGAATCTTCACGGAATATCTTCCGACATTTACGCTGTTTGTCGGGTAAATAACCTTGTAATCCTTGCCTTCAACAAGCTTGTTATCCTTACTGTTCTTGACGGTTACACTCGGTGTAATGTTATTTCCGCTGTATGTAAACACCGTTGAAGAAAGGTTCACACTTGCTATTCTGTATATTTTGCTGTTTGAAGACGAATAGCCGCAAGCTGTGCATTTTTTAGTAATTGAACCGTCTGCACTTGTTGTAGCAGGTGTTACATACTGCTTGTATGAATGTGCAAGCTTGTTGATTGTTTCTGTTTTTGTTGCACCGCAGGTTGTGCATGTATATTTTCTGACACCTGTTGCTGTACAAGTCGGCTGTTTTGTAACAACAGATGTGTAAGTATGTTCGTGGCGCTTTGTCAAATCATACGGATTTATACTGTACAATTTCGGTGAAGAATTGTCGGAAACATACCATTTAACCGTACCGTCACTACACATAACAGGCTGACAATCCGAAAGTCTGACGGGCAATGTTGCCGATGCAACTGTATTTGCACTCGAATCAACTGTCTTTGCCTTTGTTGTAACCTTATTTGTTGAGGAATTGTACTCCTCCCACATAACGAGGAAAAGATTTTCATTAATCTTAACAAGCTGAGGCGTGCGACAGCTTACTTTTGTACCCGATTTATAGCTTGTAAGTGCAATGTTATTTGTTTTGTTAAAATACTTGTCGGTAACGCTGATGTAAGCATTTCTGCTTTTGCAAGAAGATGAAATATCCTTTGTATATGCAATAAGACAATTTCCGCTGCCAACTTCAAATCCACCGATTGACGCACCCGTGTAGTTTCCGGAGTGAATATCAAATTTCAGCGGAATTGTAACCGCAACATTTGTTGAGGAACTGTTTTTGTTGTATCTTGAAAGTGTAATTCCGTTAACAGAAAGATACTGCCCGCTCATACTCATATTGTTTGACTCGGAGTGATCTACCCTGTAAATATAAGTTCCGTCAGTTTTGATGAACTGATTAAACGAGTGGCTGACATATCCGTCCTGAAGATTTGACACCTCATACATTGAATCGGTGGTTTTCATTGTACTTTCATCAACGGTAAACAGCATATTTGCCTGATGATTCAATTTGTTTGAATCTGCATACATTTCGTGGCAGGTATAAACATAAAGCTTGCCGTCAAGTTCAATCATGCGAAGTGAACCTGCATCAAAAGGTACTGTGGTGTTTGAGCCGTAAATTTTGCAGTCGCTGATTTTTGACCAGCTTTTTGAATATTTTACAATTCTTACAATTTCTGCGGAATCCTTTTCGCTTTTGTTCTGCTGACCGAAAACAATATAATTGTTATTCTTGCCCGAGAAATAACCGCCGTAAATCGGAAGCTCCTTTTTGACGGTTGATTTTGAAACCAAGGTTTTTCCGTTTGCGGAATACTTTTCAACAAGAACGCCGTTTGATGTGCTTTCAACCCTTGTAAGCGTTTTGTCGCTGTTTTCGGTAAGATTTGATTTTACTACCGATGACCAGGTGTAATAATCGTTTGCCGAAATATTACTTGATGATGCACCGCTTAATTTAACCTCGCCGCTGTCGGGATTGTTTGCTTTATTCTGAACCGTAACCTTACAGGTTGCAACAATTCCGTTTTCGCTTTTTGCCGTAATTGTTGCAGAGCCTGCTTTGTTGCCGTAAACCTTGCCGTCCTTTGTAACAGACGCAACGGGGTTATTGTTGCTTGACCATGTAAATGAAATATCAAGAACCGAATCACTTGTTGCCTTGAGCGAAAGGCTCTCGCCGACTTTAATTGTGGCAGAAGTCCTTGACAATGTGATTTTAGTAGGATATGCCCATTTCAGATTTTCAACATAAAAATTTTCGTCTGTATCCTTTTCAATAACAAGTACGCTGTCGCCGTAGTTATACATTGCAAAAACAGGATAAGCTGTTTTGAAGGTTGATTTTTTATTGCCTTCTGAATCAAGCTCAGCAATAGTATTATCGTTTACATACATAAGGTAATCGCCTGTAGCTGTATTATACACCGTTCTTGTGCCGATACTGTCTGCAAATCTGTCCTCTGTTTCATAACCGCTTCTTGAAACGCCGAATCTGAGCGGCAGAGAAGAATCCTTGTCATTGATATCAAACTTAGCCGAATCAAGCACTCTGACAACACCATACAGAGTAGATGTCCACGCAAGATCTCCGTTTGCAAGCATTACTGCATTGTCATAATGCGGAGTATAATACTGCTGATATAAAATATCTACATAATAATCGCTTACACTTATTTTGTTATTTTTAACATTACCGCATTTAAGCGACTGCGTATCGTGGCTGTATCCCCAATAAATCCAGTCTGTGTAGCCTTCAAAATAGAAATTGCCGTTTGTTTTGTCAAAACCGCTGAATTTATAAACTGCGTCACCGGCAACAGCAGATGACAACAATTTCATATCGGCTGAAATCAGATTGATAACATACTTGTTCTGATTTTCGTCATACACGGCAAGGTAATATCTGTTTTGACTGTCAACACCAATAGATTTTGGATATGACAGGGTATTGCTTCCGACAAGCGATGATATATCCTTGGTTGAAACAAATTTTTCAGACTTAACATCGAATTCATCAAGATAATAGTATTTTTTATTTTGATTTGATGAGTCAAGCCATACTATATAAAACTTGCCTTTTTCGGAATCGGCATAAACGCAGATAACAGTGTCTTTGTGTCTGCCTTTATCGTTGTAATCATAAATTTTTCTGAAAGTGTTGTTTGCAACGCTGTAAAAATAAATGACCTTGTTGTTATAGTAGTACATACCGTTTTTGCTTGCAACAGGAATGATTTCAAGCTCGTCGCTATAGGTATTGCTGAATGTGATTGCATTGTCGGGCATTTTGGTTGCTGTCTTTTCCGTCACAGCCTCTGCGGTAAGTGTGTTTCCGAAAATTTTGCCGTTTTCATCAACCGTTGCCAATGAAACAACTCCGAAAGCCATTACAACAGCCAAAAGCGATGATACTATTCTTTTGAGTTTCATACTTTTTCCCCTTTCAAAAGTAATTTTACTGCGGTATATTTTTATACCTTTACAACTAAATTATAGCAGTATTGCTTTTTATTTTCAACAAGTTTATCATAACAGTCAAAAATATTATCTTCATAACAAACATACACAAAAAAGCAACCGTTCTTTAAAAACTGAACCGACCCCAAAAAGTTAGACTAAGAATCTAACGGCTTGGCAGTTGTTATTTTTATTTATTCAATGATTTTTAATTTTTGCAAATACAACAGCAACAAGAAATGTGACAAATTCTGTAATTGGGAACGCAAGCCATATGCCTGTCATTTGAACAGCGCTGTTTAAAAGCCAAATTACGGGGACTAACAGCACGCCCTGTCGCAACAGTTGAACTACAACGCCGGGCATAATACTGTCTGTTGCCTGTTCATAGGTTGCAATCATTGCAGAAAAGCCGCTGAACACAAATCCGAGTGACATAATTCTCATTGCCGGCACTCCAAAAGCACACATTTCTTCCGATGCCGAAAACAAAAACAATATCTCTTTCGGGAAAATCAGCACCAAGAGCATACCGACAATCATCATAACAGTCGCGATAATTGTTCCGCTCTTATTTGCTTGTTTAAGGCGACCGTACTCTTTTGCTCTGTAATTAAACCGCATTATAGGCAAACAGCCTTGAATTAGTCCGTTCACCGTCATAAAAATCAACTGCTGAACCTTGAAATATGCTCCGAAAAATGCAACCGCCGTGTCCGAATATCGCACCAAAAACATATTTGCAAAATTCACGGTGAATGCTCCCAACGCATTCATAACAAACGAGGGCAATCCGTAGGAAAATATCAGCTTTATCATCTGCGGTTCAAGGCAGTTTTTAAACACCGGCTTAACCTTTTGTTTTGTAAGAAACAGCTGTATCAACGCAATGATTGTTGAAACAACATAGCCTAAAACCGTGGCAACTGCAGCTCCGACCACACCCATTTTCGGAAACGGACCTATGCCGAAAATGAGCAAAGGGTCAAACACAAAATTGAATACAACACCTGCAATTTGAAACCACATCGGAGCAATCATATTGCCTGTTGCCTGAAGTATTTTTTGAATTACAATATGCACCATATTTGGTATCTGCATAAAAACGCAGACGCTCATATACGCAATTCCGTATTCAAAAATCTCTTTGTTTTGCGTAAAAGCCGAATAATAGGGATTTATTATGAAAAGCGAAAGGAAATTTATCAGCACTCCGACAACTACCGAAATTACCACTCCGAGAGCCGCTGCAGAATTTGCCTTTTGCTGATTTTTCTGTCCCAAATAACCTGCAATCAAAACATTAACACCCACACCTATCCACACGGACAACGCATTCATAAGCGTTGTAATCGGGAATGCAAGCGATACTGCCGCAAGTGCCTGTTCATTTATCCCCGCAACAAACATACTGTCAACAAGGTTGTATGAATACTGAAAGAACATTGAAATCAGCGGCGGTGCCGACATTTGAATTATAAGCTTGTTGACAGGTTCATAAGCCATTTTGTTTTCCGTTTTAACGCCCATATTAACACCCCTTGCGTAAAATAAAAATCGCCATACACCCATAATGAGTGTATGGCGAAAATAAGAATCACATCTTAGAAAAATCCATACCAACTTATATTTATCATATCAATGAGTTAAGTATATCATACCTGTAAAAAATATTCAAGATTATCACCAAAAATTTACTTTTTGCTTTCAAGCCACATATCAAGGGCTTTTTCGTAGACATCAATGCTTGTGATTCCGAGATTCATAATGAATGTGTGATACTCCTTTGCGTCAAAGCTTGAGCCAAGCTCGCTTTCGGCTGTTTCACGCATATCAATCATCTTGAGGTAGCCTACGGTATAGGGGAGAAAGTAACCCGGATTTGAACGGGCAAGGTCATATGCCTCTTTTGTTGCGGCTGTAACGCTCTCATCGTCAGCCGAACCGAGTGCCGTTGACATATACTCTTTGACTTTTTCATAATCCCAGCCGTTGTAGTTCACACCGACATCGACCATTGAGTAGAGAATATAGCCGAGAATATCATTTGCGTAGATAAGCTTCTTAATGCCCTCGCTTGTATCAAGGTAATCAAGCGTACATTTCGAGGCATACTGCGCCCAACCCTCGGTTGCGCCGATAAAGCTTAAAATCTTGCGGACATTCGGGATATCCTTGTTTGCATTTGATGCGGTAAACTGATAAAGATGACCCGGATAGCCTTCGTGGGCAAGGGTTGTGTACATCTGAGTCATACCCTTATTTGCAAAGTCGGGGTTGATTTTGATGATATTAACGCTTGTATCGTCAATTCGTCCCTGAACATAGTACGCTCCCACATTGTCGCTCTTTGCGGAATCGCTCATATAATCTGCCGTGTAGGAGGTTGTAACGGGAGTCGGAAAGTCATCCTCGATATTCTCAATCAAAAATTCAAGCACCTCATCGGCGTCCTTAAAGTCGGGTTTGTAGTCCTGAAATTTGCTCAAGTCATCCTGTGAAACATTGCTCATGCTCATTCCAACCTTTGTAAAGCTGTTTGTAAGGTATGACTTAAGCTCCTCGGGAGTCATGCTGCTGCTTGTTTTGTCTTTGACAATTGCCGAATAATACTTTTTGCCGATTTTGCCGTAACCGCAAAGACCTTCTTCGTTTTTGCCTGATTTTTTGAGACTTTCAAGTGCTGAATTTGCTGATTTCAAAGCAGGAATGTAGTATTCTTCAAAATACTTTTTGTTGGTTTCGACAACAGTCTTTTTCTCGGAATCGCTAAGACCGAGTGACTTTATTCTCGGCTCAAACTCGTCAACAAGCACGGACTTGTCATTCTTAATATGCTTTTCGCACTCGTCAATTGACTGCTGCGCGATATCTTCAGCCATAAAGTAACCGTCCTCAGCCTGTTTCTTTGTGAACGCAATGCACTCGTCCATATAGCGTTTTGTGTCCTTCAAAACAGCAAGGTAAAGGTCGGTATCATCCTTTTCATAGAAAGTGAATTCTGACAGGGTGGTAAAGAGGTTTGCAACAATTCCCGACTGCGGTGCAAATATACTCTGCAATTCTGTTGTACCCTCATATGAAAGCTGAATTTCAAAGTAGCTTTCAAGGGTGTCATATGTCTGCTTTTGAGAAGAAGTAAGTCCCGAACGGTCAAACTCCTCCAAATCCGTTTTTGCCTCTTTCAGTTCATCAAAGGATTCTTTTGTATCTTCATCGGACACATGACCGAGGGTATAGTCCTCCTCGTCATATTTCAGACCGTAGTCCGACGGATTTGAAATGTCAAAATGTGCGGTAAGAGCGTCATCCTCAAGTTCTTCCGAAAACAAATCGTCACAATATTTATCAAACTGAATTTGTGCATCCGTTTTGGTTGGTTCTGTGTCAGAATCAAAGTCACAGGCACAGACAGAAAACGCCATAACGGCACACAACATAACAGCAAGCGCACCCTTGAGTGACTTTTTATTTATAATTTTCTTCATTTTGTCCTCCGTAAAGATAGTTGTTTACCAAAGTATAACATATTATCGTGCTGTTATTCAATGATTATTTTTTCATTTTTCCCTTTTCCGCAGTAACCATAGCAACGCTCAACAGGTATTGCCGTTCTTTTTCAACAATTGTTGAAAACTATGTGGAAAATGTGTATAATAATCAGCCCTGCTCAATTGTATTTTTGTAAATTGTAACCATTTGTAATTATTTGTAATTTTCTCGGATAATTGAGCCAACAATATGCCAGAACCATAAACTAGTAGGGGTAGCCTTGCGACTGCCGCAAGGGCATTGTCGCCCACATATTTTCCGACCATCCATGTATCGGCAAGGTTGTAAAACTGCTGAAACACATTGCCGAGCATAAGCGGTACTGCAAAAGACCACAGGCCGCCTGTTATACTGCCTGTGGTCAAATCTCTGTTTTTATTTAGTTTTATCACAAAATCATTCCGTTGCAACCGCAGATTCTGCGGTCATATTTTTTTGTTAAATTCACTTCCGCATTTCGGACAGCGAACAGTATGATTGCCTTTTTTGTTGCGAACACGAAGCTGCGCCTTGCACACGGGACACTTAATATAACGGTAGTCCTTGCGGTCACGAATTTTCTTGAAGGTCAGCCTGAACCAACCTGTTACCGCATTGTAAATCGGAAGAAATTTTCTGTTTTCGGCACTTCTTGCAACAATGTTGCGTGAGAACATACGAAAACAGATAAGCACGATAATCAAGAGCATTATTCCGTCAATGATGTATCTTGCAACACGGTTCCACACAAAAATATTCACGAACCACAGTATAAGCAACAGCACCCAGAGTGCATTGTTGAGCTTATCCGTGCCGTATCTGCCCTGCATAAAATTGGCGAATCTGTTAAATAATCCTCGCATAAAGTTCATCCTTTCCGCAAAAAGCGGTAATTACAAAAATCATCCTTCCACCATTTTATCACAGGCAGGGCGTACATTCAATAAACATTTGACGATATATGTCACTAAATCAGCCGAGAACGAGCTTTGCCGTGTCAACGCTTTCTTTTGCGTCACGGCAGTAGTAGTCAGCGCCGATTTTCATAGCGTAGTCCTTTGTAAGAACCGCACCGCCGACAAATATTGTACATTTGCTTGAGCCGTCGGGATTCTGAAGTTCCTTACATTCTCTTACAAGCCTTATTGTATCTTCCATACTCTTGAGAGTTGTTGTCATAAGAGCCGAAAGTCCTATCATTGTAATATTCTGTTCAACGGCAGTATCAACAATAAGCTGAGGATCAACATCACGACCGAGGTCAACAACTGTGTAGCCGTAGTTATCAAGAAGAACCTTCACAATGTTCTTGCCGATATCGTGAATGTCGCCCTTTACGGTTGCCACAATAATTTTACCCTTGCTTACGGGAGTTCCGCTTGTCTTTGTAAGGTGCTTTTTAATTACATCAAAGCACTCCTGAGCTGTGTTTGCACTTTGGATAAGCTGTGGAAGGAAGATTTTATTCTTTTCAAAATCTTCACCCACTCTGTCAAGTGCAGGGATAAGCATTTCGTTTACAACCTGCATTGCATCGGTTGTTTCAAGAAGCTTTGCAGTTGCGGCTGCACCTTCGTTTTTAAGTCCGTTATAAACAGCCGCAAAAATATCAACATTGCTGTCTGCCTTTTTAACGGGAGCGGCAGGAACAGCATCGTTATATGCGTTGATAAATTCAAGCGAGTTCTTGTCAATGCCGTTAAGCACACGGAATGCTCTTACAGCGCCTGTCATCGACTCAACATTTGGGTTGATAATCGGCAAATCAAGTCCCTGTTCCATAGCCATTGTAAGGAAAGTTCTGTTGACAAGCTCACGGTTCGGAAGTCCGAAAGAAATGTTTGATACACCGAGACAGGTTTTACAGCCAAGTTCCGTTTTTACTCTGTGCAAGGCCTCAAGAGTCTGACGGCAAGCCGCCTGTTCTGCGGAAACCGTAAGAGTAAGGCAGTCGATATATACATCTTTTCTGTCAATGCCGACAGCCTCGGCTCTTTCAACAATTCGTTTTGCAATCTCAAATCTGCCCTCGGCGGTTTTCGGGATACCGTTTTCGTCAAGTGCAAGTCCGACAACAGACGCACCGTACTTTTTGACAAGAGGAAGAACCGTTGCAAGGCTCTGTTCCTCACCGTTTACGGAGTTCAGAATCGGTTTGCCGTTGTAGTAGCGGAGTCCGGCCTCAATAACCTCGGGCTTTGTGGAGTCAATCTGGAGCGGAACATCACACACACTCTGAATAGCCTTGAGAACACGCACCATCATCTTTTTTTCGTCAATTTCGGGATGACCTACATTGACATCAAGAATTTCCGCACCGCCCTGAACCTGACTGAGAGCCTGAGTGAGGATATAGTCAATATTATTTTCAACAAGCGCCTGCTTAAACAGCTTTTTGCCTGTGGGGTTAATTCTTTCGCCGATAATTCTCGGACCGTTGATTTCGACAACCGTCGTTGAACTGCAAACGGTTGTGTCAACGCTCTTTGTCTGAGGCTGATATTCTCTGTCGGCAACCTCCGACTTAATTTTTGCAATATAATCGGGATTCGTTCCGCAACATCCGCCGATAACCTTAACACCGTATTTGAGGAGTGAACAAACACACTCGGCAAATTTATCGGGCATAATGTTGTACTCGTTGCTGTTAGGATCTGGCAAACCTGCGTTAGCCTTGATTACAAGGGGAAGATTTGTGTATTTCGACATCTCGGAAACAACGGGTTCAAGCTCATCCGGACCGAGTGAACAGTTGACACCGAGAGCGTCAACACCGAGTCCCGTAAGAGTAACAGCCGCACAGGCAGGGGATACACCCGTAAATGTTCGTCCGTTTCTCTCAAAGGTCATTGTTGTGAGGATAGGTTTGTCGCAGTTTTCCTTTGCGGCAAGGACTGCGGCTTTAAGCTCGTAAAGGTCGGTCATTGTTTCAAAAACTATGACATCGGCATCTTTACCGGCAAGAATCTGCTGTTTGTAATACTCATAAGCCTCGTCAAATTTCATTGAACCGGCAGGTTCAAGCAACTGACCTATCGGACCGATATCAAGGGCAACGAGGGCGTCTGTACCCTCAACGGCTTTTCTTGCAATCTTAACACCGGCACCGATGATTTCTTCAACGCTGTAACCGCTGTCCTGAAGCTTGTAGGCATTTGCACCGAAGGTGTTTGCGTACACAATGTCAGATCCGGCATCAATATACCTCCTGTGAAAGCTCTCGATAAGCTCTGGGTGAGTAATGTTCAGCACCTCAGGCACATGGTCGTACTTTACACCGCTTTTCTGAATGAGAGTTCCTGTTGCACCGTCAAGCAGAATAAAATTCTTTTGGTTGAGATATTCACTAAAGTTTGAAAAATTCTTAAACACCACAATGTTCCCCATTTCTTCTGAAGCGACATTTGCCTTTCATACTGCAAATTGCACACCCTCGTTTTCTTCGTTCAATCGGATTGTCTGAAATTCCGAGAACTGCCGTAACCGACTTTGACGGCACAAGCAAACAGCTGTCGCCTGTTGTAAGACCTATTTTTCTCGGAGCGTCAAGTATTCTCAGATACTCCTTCTGCATCTCAATAGGATAGTCCCCATAGCCGGGGCTGAAACGGAAGGTCATATACTTTCCGCTGTATTTTTCGGCAAGAATTTCGTCAACCTTTTGACACACCTGTTCAACGGCAACGCTTGCAAAGCTGTCAAGCACAACCGCCCTTGCCATATCGGAAATCTGACTTATACGGACAAGCTTGTCAATTTCCGAACCGATTGTCGCACACATCATAACGGCTGTGTGGCAGCCCTCAAGGTGCTTTTTTATATCATTGCCGAGTAAAATATCGTCAAACGGAGCTTTGCGTTCAACATAGAGAAATCTCGGCTCTGCTGTTTTCAGTATTTCTTTTTCGCATTCATCCATCAGCACATCCATGCGGTAATTAAGGCTGATTCCTGCACCGCCGAGGTAGCGTATAGCCTCTTTGCGGTTTAATCTGTCAAGCGTTATCATAAAAGACTTGACACCGCCTCCGTAATTTTTCTTGCAACATACGGGTTGTTCATTGTGTAGAGGTGGATGCCGTCAACACCGTGTGCGATAAGGTCAACAATCTGGTCAACCGCATATGCAATGCCTGCGTCACGCAAAGCCTCGGGCCTTGTATCATACTTCTGCATAATCTTTGCAAATTTTGCAGGAAGGCTTGCACCGCACATTGAAACCATTCTTTCAATCTGACTTTTGCTTGTTACAGGCATAATACCTGCCTCAATCGGAACATTCACGCCTGCAATCTTCGCTCTTTCAAGAAAGCGATAGTAAACGGAGTTGTCAAAGAAAAGCTGTGAAATAAGATGGCTTGCACCCGACTCAACCTTTTTGCGAAGGTTGTGAATGTCCTCAACCTCATCGGTTGCCTCGCTGTGAACCTCGGGATAACAAGCACCGGCAATGTCAAAATCACCCTGTGACGCAATATATCTGCACAAATCGCTTGCATAAGTGAAATCCTTCTGCGGTTCAACACCTTCAACCCTGTCACCACGGAGTGCAAGAATATTCTCAATGCCGTTCTCTTTAAAAAGCGCAAGGTTGCAGTCAATATCAGCCTTTGTGCTGTTAATGCAGGTGAGGTGTGCCACGGATTCAACTCCGAAATCTCTCTTGATTTTTGTTGCAATTTCGCAGGTACGGCTCTTTGAACCGCTGCCGCCTGCGCTGTATGTTACGCTGATGAAGTCAGGCTTTAAAGCCGAAATTTCTTCAAGCTTGCCGTAAACCGATTCAATCGGAGAGGTCTTTTTAGGCGGAAATACTTCAAAAGAAAAAACTGTTTTTCCGCTGTTAAATAAATTGCTTATTTTCATATATAAACACCTCGGTAATGGTTTTGTTAAACTTGATTAATTATAGCATAAATAATTTTTGCATACAATACTGTTTTGGTGGGTTTTGTCGTTTAAGACTATCATTTTTTTGGAGGTTTGGGTATAATCAAAAATTATATCAAAGAGTTTGATAATAATTATAATTTTGTTAACAAACCAAATTCACCATTATATTCTGTAGTGGCGAACCGTGTTCTCCCTACAGAGTATACATTTACTTTCATAATAAAGCAAAAATTGCATCAATGCCGTATTCGGGCATCTGATGCAATTCCTTTATCCGAGTATCTTCTCGAATAGATTGCGGTGGCACACCGCCGACCTCAATTTTCAATTTTCCATTTTCAACTTTCAATTTTAAAAAATCACAGATGCAAAATCAACTTTGCAACGCCGAAATAGATAAGCAATGAAAGCGAGTCGCAGACTGTTGAAATGAGCGGATTCGCCATAACGGCAGGGTCAAAACCGACCTTGCTTGCCAAAAGAGGCAGACTGCTGCCGACAAGCTTTGCCATAATAATTGTGCCGACAAGCGTAAGCGAAATTACAAGGGCAATCATAAATGCGTTTTCCTGACCGTTGAGATCAAACAAAAGCAGTTTTACAAAGTTTGCCGCCGCAAGGGTAATACCGCAAAGAATTGACACCCTGAATTCTTTCCACAGCACAAGGAAAATGCTCCTGAAATGAATTTCACCGAGCGACAACGCACGGATTACGGAAACCGACGCCTGAGAACCTGCGTTACCGCCCGAACCCGTAATCATTGGGATAAATGATGAGAGAATCAAAACATTTGCAAGCACAGCCTCAAATGATGAGATAATCGCACTTGTAAAGGTTGCCGAAAGCATGAGTATGAGCAGCCACGGCGCTCTCTTTTTGTACAGACCGAAAACGCTTGTTTTCATATACGGTTTGTCAGACGGCAATACGGCTGCCATCTTTTCGATATCCTCGGTAGCCTCTTCCTGAATAACATCAATAGCGTCGTCAATTGTTACGATACCGACAAGTCGGTTTTCGTTATCAACAACAGGAAGAGCAAGGAAGTTATAGTTTGAGAACATCTGGGCAACCTGCTCCTGATCGGCAAGAGTAGTTACCGAGATAACATTTTCCTCCATAATCGACTTTACAAGCTCGTCATCTTCGGCAAGCAAAAGGTCTTTTACCGTGGTAATACCGATAAGCTTGTTGTTGGCATCGGTTACATAGCAGGTGTAGATTGTTTCCTTGTCAACACCTGTTCTTCTGATTCTTTTAATAGCCATTTCAGCCGTCATATCGGGACGAAGCACAATAAACTCGGTTGTCATAATCGAGCCTGCGCTGTCCTCGGGATATTTTAAAAGCTCGTTAATCTGCTTTCTCATATCCTTGTCGGCCTGTCTTAAAATACGCTTTACAACATTGGCAGGCATTTCCTCAATAAGGTCAACGGCGTCATCGACAAATAACTCATCGACAACCTCTTTCAGTTCGCTGTCGCTGAAGCCGTGGATAAGGAATTCCTGAGTTTCGTCATCCATTTCGACAAAGGTTTCCGCCGCAAGCTCCTTTGGCAGAATACGAAACAGAATCGGCATTTTTTCATCCTGTAGATTTTCAAAAACCGCCGCAATGTCAAACGGTTTCATCGTAATCAAAATGTCACGCAAAGTGCTGAACTTTTTGTCATCAAGCAACAATTTGATAGTTTCGGTAAGGGTTACGTTAACCTGTTCCATCATCTTTTCCTCCTTTTTAATTCAATTGGAAGTAAAGACGGTGTCACCCTGAGTATTAAATTAAATCAATTCAAATTAAAATAAAAATACAAAGCAAAATCAATAAAACAAAATGAACGCACAAGCGCACATTCTGTTGCAACTTCGCCCGGGTACAGCGCCTTTATTACCGTCTGCGTCCATTAAGTTTTCACCTCATTCGCATTTAAATTCGGGCAAAAGCCCGTACATATTTATTTTATTCTTTTTTATGTCCGATGTCAACGGATTTATCCGCTAAAAATTCACTTTGCAAACATTTTACATTATCCTCTGTAACAGCTTGGTAACTCGGTATAATATTTCTTGCTTTTTGAAGTGTATCAATGTATAATGAATATGCATGATTTAAAATAAAATTTCAAAGATTGGAGATTAACCGTTATGACAGATATGGTTAAAAAATATGTTCCCTATGCGGTAATAATTTTGCTTGTTTATATGCTGTTGCCGCTTGTGTTTATTCCGGGCGCAATGCAAAAGTTTTCACCCGTTGCATATGACTTTGTGTTCCCGATTACAGCAATCGGCTGTTCGGCACACTACTGCTCAAAACACGGACTTGACTTTCTCTTTGCACTCATTGCGCCGATTATTTATCTTCCAAGTATGCTCATCTACAACGGCGGATTTTCTTCTGGCACACTTTCAACAAACCTTATTCTCCTCGTAGTTTATCTTGTTGCCGGAATTTTCGGACTTTTCCTCGGCGACCTTGCTTTCGGTGACAAGCGCCGTCAGAAAGAAAAGGCAGAACAGGAAGAAGCAGAGGAAATGCTTCTTGAGGCAAAGCGCCGTGAAAAGGAAGAGCTTGAGAACATGACTTCATCAAGCAAAAAGTCCGAAAGAAAAGCACCTTACAGACAGGAACGCAGGCCTGCACGCAGACCATCGCCTGCACCGCAGAAAACCGAAACAGCAGATGACGATGATTTTGATTATGACAAGTACCTTTCCGGTATTGACAGAAAGCAAGATCCGAACGAAAGCGAAATTGACGATATCTTAAACGAATACGGACACTAACGGCAAGCCGCCGTTCCCAGTTCGTGCAGATAGTATTTATAAGGGCGAAAATAAAATGCCCGGGCAGAACTCTATAACTAAAAATGTAAAATTAAAGTCGGGAAGACAATTTGCGAAATGCAAAGCATTGTCTTCCCGACTGTTTTTGTTTAATCATCAGGGGTGTTCATCGGACAACCGTTTTGATTAAATTTTATGTTTAAATAAGATTATGTGATGTTATGGAAGTTGTGTATAATTTTATAGGGAAGAACCGTATTCTCCCGCACGGCGAGCCGCCGTTCCCGATTCGTGTAGATAGTTTGTAATATAAAAAAACATATCATGCCCGAGCGTAGCATTGCAATTTTTCGCACAATCCCGTAGGGGCGTTCATTGGACGCCCGCCAAGTAATGACAGAAAATTTATGATGAAAATAAACTGTATAAATGAGATACAGAATTGCAGTTACTTTGTAACATTTATATCATTTAATTTTCAATATTATTTGTACCATTATTTTTGTTTAAATCAACCCAACGATATACTTCTGAATCAAGGTTGCGTCAACAACACTGATTTCACTGTCATCGTTTACATCGCTGTTAAAAAGCTGAGTCTTGCCGAATTCTACAATACCTGCAACATATTTCTGAACAGATGTTGCATCTACAACCGTAATGTTTCCGTCTGGATATACATCACCGCAAGTCAGGCAGTTCAATTTGCCACCAATCGTTGTTTTACACTCTGCGCCGTTTTTAAGTCTGCAATATTTATAAGCCATAAGGCCCGTATCCTCGCCAAGCTGTCTTGAAATATAAAACTCCGCATAGCCGTTCTTATCGGGGACAAAAGATGTTACCGCACCTCCGCTGACAAAATATGCGCCCGAGGTTGCATAGCAAGGTTTGCCGCTGCTGTCTGTACCGAAATCCTCATATGTAAAGTCAAAATTCTTGTATGTGCCATCGCTGAGTTTTCCGGTCATTGTGCCATCATCATGAAAGACATCAGGAAAATAGTCGGAGAGTTTAATCCTCATCTTAACATATTCTCCGCCTGTTGAATCATAATTGAATTTCATACCCGTATTACCAAAATAACGATTATTCGCTGTTATCATATGGCGAGTAAATTCCTGATTTTTCGGGAGATTTACAAACTTCGGTGCATCAATACAGTCCTTAAACATCACGCTGTACTTTTGATAATCCGTTGATATGAACATTGCCCCGAAATTCTTTGCCGTATTTTCGGTATATCCCGTTGTTGTAACAAAAAGCTGATTGTTTGAGATTTTCTGCGTTGTACCTGTAACTTCAAAGTCCTTGCGATCTTCATACTCGCTTACCGCACCTGTCATAAGAACCGAACCGACGGTAAGCACACCGCACATTGCGATTGCAGTTAATTTTTTGATTATATTTTTCATTGTTTTTCCTCTTTCTATCAGTATGGGCGCTCATTGGACGCCCGATTTGATTGAATTTTATGTTTTCGCAAAATCAGTTGATGTTATGGAAGTTGTGTGTAATTGGCGACATATATATAATCTGTCTTATCAAAAAGATTGTACCATTACTTCGTCAGTTTGCTTTTACATGAAATTTTTATTTAACTCAACCCTACAATATACTTCTGAATCAAGGTTGCGTCAACTACACTGATTTCACCGTCATCGTTTACATCGCTGTTAAAAAGCTGAAGCTTGTCAAAGTCCTCAATACCTGCAACATATTTTTGAACAAGAGTTGCATCAGTAACAGAAATGTATCCGTTTAAATCCGTATCACCGCAAGTTAAACCGACCAGAGTATCTCCGATTATTCCGTAATCGCAATGAGCTCCGTCTTTAAGTCTGCAATAGCGGTATGACATTACTTTTGTATCTACACCAAGCTGTCTTAAAACATATATTTCAGCATGGCCGTCCTTATCGGGAGCAAAGGATGTTACCGCACCTCCGCTTGTCGCATATGCGCCGGATTCCGCATAGCAATTAACACCGATGCTGTCAGTTCCGAAATCCTCGTATGTAAAATCAAAATCCTTGTAAGAACCGTCGCTGAGCTCAGCAGTCATTGTTCCGTTTTCATTGAACAGACGGGAAAAATCGGAAAGCTTAATTTTCACCTTGACATATTCACCGCCTGTTTTGTCAAACTGATAGAATGTCTGAACATTACCGAAATAACTGTGTCCCTGCGTCATCATATATTTTACGAATTTTTCGCCCTTTGGAAGATTTACAAATTTCGGTGCATTGATACAATCCTTAAACCATATATCGTAATCCTTTTCTTCAGTTGTTTGGAACTTTGCACCGAAATTTTTATCGGTATTTTCAGTGTATCCCGTTGTTGTCACAAAAAGCTGATTGTTTGAGATTTTCTGCGTTGTACCTGTAACTTCAAAGTCCTTGTGATTTTCATCCTCGCTTACCGCACCTGTCATAAGAACCGAACCGATGGTAAGCACACCGCACATTGCGATTGCAGTTATTTTTTTAATCATATTTTTCATTTTTTATCCTCCGTTTTTATTGTTTATCTGTCCGAACCGACAACATATTTCTGCAAAACAGTTGCATCTTCACCGTGATGCAGTCTGCTGTAAATTATGACGCACGCTCACATATTACATAGTAACGGTCAAAACCGCCGTTGCCGTCACTTATGCAGGTAAACATCGTGAGCAAATCTCTGTCCTTCTGCAAATAGCAGTCGCCTGATTCGCTCGGCTTATTGACTTTGGTTTCAACGACCTTGTAATTGAGTGTATCCCAATAATTTGTGATTGAAACCCTGTCACCGATTTTGAGGTTGCGGAGGTTGTCAAAGAATATTCGACCGATGTATCCCGTGTGACCTGCAAGGACTGCGTTTGTATTCTTACCGCCAATCGGCAATGAGGTTGCACTCATATGTGCCGCACCGTAGCTCATATTTGAGCTGTTCGCACCGAGGTAAATCGGCAGACGCATATTTATTGTTTCGGCGGTAACATAGCCGTAAATGCCGTCCGTTATGCCGTAATCTTCAAGATTGACGGCAGCCTGTGAATAGGTATCGTTGCGGAGCATTTCATACTGGTTTGTTTCAAGTTTTTTGTTGTAGGCAACGCTGTCATTGAAAAGTCTGTCGAGATCAGCCTTGAAAACGACGGGCTGTTTGGAGGTACGCTTGCCGTCCCTATCAATTTTGTAGCCCTCTTCGTCAACCTTGCCGTCCTTGACCGCCTGTTCAAAAGAGCCGTCCTCAGCTTCTTCAACACGGGTATCAAAGCCGTCAGCCTCACCGTTTGAAATCTGTGTTCCGATAAAATTTGATATAGTGGGGAATGCGACAAGACCTATTCCGACAACGAGCATTGCTATTGCCACACCCGTAAGTATTTTTTTAATCATCGGAATCACCGCCCAAATCATTCTGATTTTCGTCAGCCGAGTCATCTCTCAGCCGTTTTGCATCGTTTGACTTCTTCTTTTTACGCTTGAGCAGAAATACAACCACAAACACAACAAGTGCAACAAAGCCGACAATTATGCCGATTGCGACTGCATAAGGGATTTTGTAACCGAGAAAGAATATGTAACCGTTGTCAAACTTTGCAAGTGACACACCTGTTTCAACATATTTAGTATCATCGTATGCAACATGCTTGCCACGCACAAGAAGTCTGTGAGTATTAACGCCGTATGGGGTACAGGTGAGGAGCGTTACAAGGTCTTCGCCGTCAACAATCCGCAAGGAATTGATTTCCGAGGGAAGAACAACTTCGATTTGATCAACCTCATATTTCAGCGTTCTGTCGAGAATATGAACATAAAATTCATCGCCTACTTTCATATCAGTGAGATAATCAAAGAAAGTTTCTCCCGGAAAACCCGAATGGGCAGAAATTACGGAATGTGTGCTTGCACCGCCGACAGGCAGGGAAGTGTTTTGAAGATGCCCTGCACCTTTAGAAAGAATCTCTTCGCTTGTGCCATGATAAATCGGCAGATAAACATTGATTTTCGGCACATCAATATAGCCGATAAGACCGTTATCATCAACATTGAGAGTTTTCTCATAATTTGCACCGATTTTCTGAAAAGCCTTTTCGTCGAACGGGTCGGTAATTATCATATTATTTGAAAGGCTGTTATTGTACTTTGTCGCCTCTTCAAACATTTTTTGAGTTTTCTCACTCGGCATCTGAGCAACCCTGTCGGTGTACTCCTTAACCATGCTTCGACTGACATAGTTATTAATTGCGGAGCTGACAAGCGGATAGCTCATTATGCCGATTCCTGCAACGAATATTAAAACTATTAGTAAAATTGACAGCTTTCGTTTCATAAAATTTTCCTTTTCTGCGTGTTTTTGTTCCGTTGTTATTATACTACATTTTGCCGTGCAGGGCAATACACGGCGAGCCGCCGTATGGACAGATATTATCCGCATATACGGCTCTTGTGTAAATAGAATGGGGATGCGTTGCCGCATCCCCTGAAAATTACATATATCATATCACAGATTTTAAGATAAAGATATTCGATTAATTATTTAGCTGCTTTCTTTCTCTTAAGAACAAAGAGAAGAACGCCTGCACAAGCGATAAGTGCTGCACCGCCAACATAGAACATCATTGTACCCATACCACCTGTCTGAGGAACAGTTACAGGGTAATCCTTAACTACTGTAGCACCGTTTTCAACTGTACCAACTGCTGTGTATGCCTTTGCAACAGCTTTTACTGTAAATACTGTAGCGTTGAGGTTGTAGTTAGCAGGAGCCTTTGTTTCCTTTACATAATATGTAACATCCGGTGTAAAGTAGAACTCGTGTGTGCCATAGTAGAACTTATCGTTGCCGTTAGTTGTTGTTGTTGCCTTAACAGTTACGCCATCAACTGTAATTGCCTCGGTGCATGCTGAATCCTTATAAAGTGTGAATTCAGCGCCTGCAAGCTTTGTTGATGTTGCGTTACCGTCAACCTTTGTTACATCAAGACCTGCAGTTGCAACATTTACAGTATTATTACCTGGCTTGTATGTGAAGTTGCCTTCATTACCATAGTAAAGACCGTCTGTGTTGGGGAGGTCTGTAGTAACTTTTTCAGCGATATCAGCATTTACCTTAGCAGAGAATGTTACCTTGACTGTATCATAACTGTAGAACTTGTCACCCTGAAGGAGTGCCTCTGATGCAACGACTGCGAATGTAGCTGTTGCATCATTGCCAGTGGCATCTTTATAAGCATAATTAGGTTCTACTGTGAAGTCGCCGTCCTCTGCAGGTGTTTCAACGCCGTCTTTGACAAAGTAAACCTTTACAGTACTGTCAATGAGTGAAAGAGCGTTGTCCATGTTATCAACAATTGCATATGTGCCAACCTTGTTAGTTGTTGAACCTGCTGTTGAAGCTGTAAGTGTGTACTCAGCGTTCTTCTGTGTACCAACTTTGTTGTCTGCAACTGTCTTTGTAACTGTGATACCAGATACATTAATCTTTGAAGCAAGGTTTACTGTTTCATAATCGTATTTCCAGTCTGTGCCATCGAAGTAAGGAAGTGAGATGAGTGAACCCTGTACAGACTTAACTGTACCAGGCTTCTTAGAGCAGTATACATAATAGATACCGTCTGCAAGGTCTGTAATCTCCTGTGTAGAAACATCTGCTGAACCGTCATATTTGAATGTAACAGTCTTATCAGCTGTACCTGTCCATGACATACCATCACAAATTGTGATGATGTCCTGGCTCTTGTCTGTATCTGTTGAGTTGAGAGCGTTCACAAGGTCAGTGTTGCTTGCATAAGCATCTTCAACTGTTACTGTACCTGTTGTAGTATCAACCGTTGCGAGCTTGAAGAATTTGTACTCATAGGTACCAACATAGTCGGCTTTATCACCTGTTGTACCGGCATTAGGGTTGCATGTTACTGTAAGTGTTGTAGCAGCGCTTGCTGAGAATGGGATCATGAGAGCAATCATCATTACTGCAAGAACAGCTGCAAAGATTTTCTTTGTAGTTTTCATTTTTCTTTCTCCTTTGTGTTTGATTTAATATATGTAATTATATTCTAACCGAATGGTTAAACTGAATTTGGGTGGCTGCATGTCGGACACCGGCTAACAACGGTGCCCGTAGCAGTCAAAGAGGTTTTTTATGAAAGAAACATATGATTAAAAAATCACCTGTTCTAACAAGTTAAATCATATTGGGTTACTTTCTGCGTCCTGCTCTGCGTTTTTTACGAACTTTTCCGTAATAGATTGCGTAACCCGTGAACATTGTCACCGCAAGACCTGCAACCGACAAACCGAGAACAACATAGCCGTTCATACCGTCACCGCTTGCCGAAGGCATTGTAATTGCACCGTCAACATAATTATATGTAACATCGTAATTACCCTCAACAGGAAGTGTGAAGTAGGAAAGTGTGTAGTTCGGGGTGTAACCCTCTGACGGTTTGTACTCAAACAGACAGTATGTTTGATATTTTGAAGTACCTGTTATATAATTGTCGGAACTTTCGTTCCATACAACTTTACCGTTTGTTTTTGTAAACTCGCCCTGACCGTCCTTGAAGATTGTCAGTTTGTCAAACACAGCCTGACCGTTGCTGTCTGTCGTTTTAGAAACCATATGAGTTTTCATTGTGGCATCTTTAATGATTGTATTGATATCATCTGCAGTAAAGATACCCTCACCGGATACCTTCATCACCGCAAATTCCGTATCACTTACATTACCGCCTGTCTGATTCTTCTTGTTTACTGTTGCGCTTCCGTGTGTGGTTTTATTTTCAAACTCGGCTTTATCAACAGAAGTAGAATTGTTGAAGTATTCTGCAAGCTCAGCATCGGTTTTGTCTTTAATAGCTGAGCTACTAACCTTAATATACTTAGGCGCTGTTACTTTACCGTTTTCAGAAAGTTCAATCTCGGCAAGCCAGGTGTTTGTATCCATTTTATAATCGGATGCATTTTCACCCTCGGCAAGAGCCTCGGTAATCTTAAATCTGTAAACACCCGCAGTGACTAATTTGAGGTTTTTGAATTCAACCTTACCGTTTTTGTCAGGTGTTTTCAAATTCGTGGAAATTGTTTTTGCGCTGTTTGTCTTGATAATATTGCCGTCGGCATCCTGTTTTGCTGTATCCATTGATTCAAGACCTGTCAATGTATAAACGAACTTGCTGCCGCTGTAAGCCTGACCGTCAAGAGTCTTATTTACCGAAATGGCAATGTTTGTAGGATTAACCTTATTGATAAATTTAAGCGCATTTCCTGCTTCGGCGAGAGTACCGACAAATGTACCGTTGAAGTCCTGATTGCCTACTTTATAAGGAACATAACCTATAACATTTTTCTCTGTAATCTTATAGGTTGCACCTACAGGAATATTGAGGAGCTTAATGCTTTCGCCCTTTTTGATTGTGAACGAACCGTCCAAGGGTGTACGGTAAGCTGTGTTTGAATAACCACTTGCGCCCTTCTCTTTGAGCTGATATTCAAGAGGATAGGTCTTGTAATCATAGGTTGAATCGTCGCCGTCAAAGTCGAGAGCAATTGCAAATGTAAACTGCTGATTTGTATCGTAATCGGTTTTACCGTCTTCACCAACAACATTCTTTGAAATTTCAAGAGGTGCTGTCACTATCTTGTTGGTATAGTCGAGCTGGAGCTGTGCATAAGCACTGTCATCCTTGTCATCTACAAGCTTGAATTCCGAGTTCGTAGTTGAACCGCTATCGATTGTTGAACCGACTCTGTTGTTAACGAGCTCCCAGTTTGTTGTGTATGTAAGCTTACTGCTGTTTGTTGACTCGTTAACCTTCATTTTATTGCCGGTCTTGAATGAGTTGTCAAAGTCAGCTATATAATTATCTTTAAGTGTGAAACCGCTGTTTGAAAGAGTTTCATTGCTTATGTTTTCGTCTGATTTTGTAAGCTTGTAGCCTTTACCGGAGGTATCGTTGCCGTTCTCTTTGATTGTATAATCAAAAGCTTCATTAGCTTTGAGGTCATCTGAAATTTCAGAAACAACATCGCCTGTATCAAGTGCCTTTGTAACCTTGAGGTCATTGTTGGCAGGTGTCATTGTGAAGTTTACTGAGAAGTTAGACTCAGCCTCACCACGCTCCATATAGAATACTACCATATGGTATGTCTTGTTAGGATCAAGCTGAACACCATTGTTGATTGTCTTTGTAACGGTGCCAAGGTTTGTAGGATGTGACGAACCGTCTGCAGAATACTGAGTGCCGTTACCGTTCCACATTTTACCGTAAAGATTTGAAAGTGTAAGGTCACCTGAAAGTTTATCGTTACTTACATTCTTCTGCTTACAGAAAATAGCACCTGTGTTGCTTCCAAACTGTGACTGCTTAAACTTGTAGAAACCGTCTGATACTTTATACGGTTGAACATACTTAGTTTCCGAACCCCATGTATAAACGCAGAAGCTAGCATAATCACCTATCTTAACCCAAAACTCACCATCCGGAACTGTAGCTTTTGTCGACGATGATGAAGGTGAGTAGTCGGCAAATACATCGTCAGCTGTTGCGGTCATTGAATTAAAGTCAATTGAACCGCTTGCCTCTTTATGGTCACCGCCGAGGTCGAGAGCAAGCTCTGCATCAGCACCTGTTGAATCCTCACCGATATAAACCCAAAGGTCATCGTCACCGCTGAAGTTAAAGGTTGCAGGTTCGTTGTCTGCAAGTAAACCGTTCTTCGGAACTCTGAAGTCTATATCAAGTCTGATACCGAAACCATAGTTATGGTTGTAACTTGTACCCTTGCCGGCTGAAGTATCAATAGTATTGAGTGTATCGTTCTTTTGTGCGTCACTGCCTTTACCCGTTGTGTTATTAAATGGGAAAATACCATAACCATTGGTGCCGCCGAAGCTACCCAGGTCATCGAGAATTCCATACTTCTTATCCGCACCGTAGTTAATTTTGGTAGGTGTGAGGTCGTTCCATGTGAAGTAGATGTTATCGGTTGCATCTTTTGAAGTGAATGCATAAGTAGTAACACCATCAGGGGCAGTAGTTGCACGGAACGGGAAAGATGACTTATAAACATTGGCAACTTTTGCATCATTAACTTTTGCATCATTATATTTAGCGGTTGAAAGTGCCTCAGCATCAAAGTAAGGAGCCTTGACACCATTTGCAACCTGAAGATTGCCCTTGCTGTCAAGCCTGTTGTACATAAGACCCTGTAAGGACTGGTTATAATTACCGTTGCCCCATGCCATACCGTTGGAGTTGTTTACTGCATAGTAATAGTTATCATTATAATCGTTGATGTTTGTAAGTCCTTCTGCGTGGGTCTTAAATGTACTGTACCATTTATCACCCTTGAACATATTACCGAAGTAGAGAGGATACTTCCAGTCAGACTTACAGTTTGAAGCAATGTTGCTTATGTAGCTGTTGAAGTTATCAAACTGATACCAGTAATTTTCAATATCACCATCGTTTTTCTTACCCTGACACTGAAGATACCCTTTCTCCTGCTCCATATCAGACCAGTAGTCAAAGTATGTTGCGTCAACGCCTACGATGTCAGGATTATCTTTGAATGAATTTTCAACGACAGCACCATAGTTTACATTGTCTATTTCCGAGAATTTTGTCCAGCCTTCGCCTCTGGCTGTCTTAACATATGTAGCCGTGTTATCGTTGTAGCCCGAACCATCATATCCCGAATCTGTCGGATATGATGTTGCAGAAGATGCACCGTTGAGGTTATGTTCGTTCGGATGGAATCTTAAAAGCGCACCCGCCGGAATTCTACCGCTGAACACCACAGAACCGCTTACCTTGGTGTCTTCGGTGTCTTTTGTAAGCTCAACTGTTCCTTCATAGGCATCGTTGTAGTCAAAAGTTGCATAAACCTTTGTAAGCGACTTCCAGTCATCGTTTGAAACATAAACTGTTTTATATTCTGCTTTCGACTGTTTGTCGGGAGCTTGAACAGAAAGGTATTTACTTTCTTTGAACGAGCCGTCAGTTGTAAGATAAAATTCTGTGTCACCCGAAGCACCCGAAATGTCAAGGGTCTTGATGAACGGATTAGTCCACTGACTTTTTGAAGCATCATAAAGAGCATTATCGGCACTGTATGAGTCGTTAATACCGAGGTCGCTTGTTTGTGTTTCGCCCTTGTTGCTGAAGATTACATTTTTATAGGATGACTTAACATCTACATAGTAGTAACCGCTGTCTGAAGATGTCTTAGTCATTGCAACACCCGGCCACTCTGCGTTGGAGTCAGTATCGTTTACCCAAGAATATGCATAAGCTTCATTATAGGTATTATTGCTGTTATAAAGATAGATACGGCGAAAATCTTTTGCAACAGTCTTATCGGGAAGAGTAAATTTAACCCCGGAAGAAAGCTCAATTCTTGTTGCACCGGATGGTGCAGTGGCTTCAAAAACTCCCGACGAAGGATCTTTGCTTACCTTTTCTGTTTTAAGAACCATGCCGTCATCCTGAGCAAAACGACATGTAACAGAAGAAAAACCCTTCCATTCCTTATTCTTGTTCAGGTTAATGTAAATCTTCTGATCCAAAGATGTTGCCGCAAACACATTAAGCGACATACCCGACACGGCACATATCGAAAGCATGAGGGTAAGTGCAAGCACAAGAGAAAAGCTTTTCTTTGCGGTTATGCAAAGCTTTTTACCTAATTTCATAATTTTTTCTTCTCCTTCATTGCCGATTACTTTGTTTTGGCAGTCAAAGTACAATTAAACAGAACTGCATAGGACAGTCCAATATATCTGCCAACTAATTATGAAACGCAATTTTTTGAATTTGTTCTTCTTTTTTACTTGTATACAATTATATAATATTTTATTGCATATTTGTAGAGGCAATACAGCCAAACCTTGGGTAATATTTTTGGTTATTTTGCATATCTGCAAGCACGATTTAATATTTTTGACCATAATGTGATTTTATTACTTATTTATCGCCATTTTTTGTGTTTAAGATAAAATATACCCATTATACAACCTTAACAGGCAGTTAAAAAGTCAATTTCAGCACTAAATTTGTTGATTTTTAATTCTTTTTCAAAAATATCAAAAATTTTTATGCAGGTTTACTCCATGCTGTGCGTGCGAAAATATGTATTATTTTGCGATTGCTGCTTTTAAAATGCCCCAAAACCTACATTTTACTGAAATTTTCAGATATATTTTTATAATCAGTTTCTATATCCGATAAAATTAATCACCGAATACCTTGAAAATTCGGCACAAATAAAGGGCAGAGTATTGCTCTCTGCCCCTCAAAATGTAATTCACTTAAACTGCAATTATACAAACCGCTTTATGCAAACATATTAAAGATCTCTGCCGCAGCACTTCTTGTACTTTTTACCGCTGCCGCACGGACAGGGATCGTTTCTGCCGATTTTCTTGCCCTTACGGATAGTCTTGTTGACAGAATCCGTACCGTCTGCAGAAGTTTCTGTAGGCTGAGCAACCTGCTCACGGTGAAGCGCCTGCTTTACGGCGTCCGACTGTTCAACAGCTTCTTCATCATCGGATGCAGACTGTGCCGCTGCGGCAGCCCTCTGAGCTGCTCTCTTTGCCGCTGCAATTGCATCCTGTCTTTTCTGAATCTCATAAACACGCTTTGGCATAATGAGCATCATCTTGACAGTATCTTCACGAATGCTTTCAATCATCTCATCAAACATATCGAAGCCTTCAACTCTGTACTCAACAACAGGATCGTGCTGACCGTATGAACGAAGTCTGATACCGCTCTTGAGCTGATCCATATTGTCGATGTGATCCATCCAATGTGTATCAACATTCTTGAGGAGGTAAACACGCTCCATCTCACGGATTGTTTCCTCGGGAAGAAGCTCTTCGTTTTCCTTGTAGATTTCGAGAGCATCATCAACGAGCATCTTCTGAATCTCTTCGGGTTCCATATTTTCAAGATCCTCAAGACTGAAATCGTACTTAGAATCATCTCTTATAAGCCAGCCTGCATAGTAATCCTTAAGACTCTGGAAGTTCCAATGCTCTGCAGGACCTTCGGGGAGGTACTGCTTGATTGAAGTTGCGATTGTATCCTCAACCATTTTGAGGATTGTTTCGTGGAGATCCTCACCGTTAAGAACCTGATCACGCTGACCATAGATGATTTCACGCTGTTTGTTCATAACATCGTCGTACTGGAGGACATCCTTACGAATGCCGAAGTTACGAAGCTCAACCTTTTCCTGTGAGCCTTCGATAATACTTGTGAGCATTTTGTTCTCAATAGGCATATCTTCGGCAACATTCATACGCTCCATCATCATTTTCATTCTGTCACCGCCGAACAGACGCATAAGGTCATCCTCGGTTGAGAGGAAGAAACGGCTGACACCCGGATCGCCCTGACGACCTGCACGACCACGGAGCTGGTTATCAATACGGCGTGACTCGTGTCTTTCCGTACCCATAATGTAAAGACCGCCGGCCTCTCTTACCTTTTCAGCCTCGCCCTTAATTTCTTCCTTATACTTGTCATTCAGTTCTCTGAATGTATTTCTTGCATTGATGATTTCTTCATCATCGGTTTCCGCATAACCTGTAGCTTCTTCAATAAGCTCCTCTGTAAAGCCCTGCTTACGCATTGCGGCTTTTGCCATATACTCTGCGTTACCGCCGAGGATGATATCGGTACCACGACCTGCCATGTTGGTTGCGATTGTTACCGCACCGAGTTTACCTGCCTGAGCAACAATTTCAGCCTCTTTTTCATGCTGTTTTGCGTTGAGGACATTGTGCTTGATGCCTCTCTTTTTGAGCATTTTTGAAAGGAGCTCCGACTTCTCAATTGAAATTGTACCGACAAGGACAGGCTGTCCCTTTTCGTGAGCCTCAACAATTGCGTCAATAACAGCGTGGAACTTGCCGTTTTCTGTCTTATAAACCGAATCGGGGAGGTCTTTTCTTAAAACAGGCTTGTTTGTAGGAATCTCAACAACATCAAGCTTGTAGATTTCCTGGAATTCTTCCGACTCTGTCTGAGCAGTACCTGTCATACCAGAAAGCTTTTTGTAAAGACGGAAGTAGTTCTGGAATGTGATTGTAGCAAGAGTCTTGCTTTCGCTCTGAACCTTTACGCCCTCTTTAGCCTCAATAGCCTGGTGAAGACCTTCGTTAAAACGACGGCCGTACATAAGACGACCTGTAAACTCGTCAACGATGATAACTTCGCCGTCCTTAACAACATAGTCAACATCAAGCTTCATAACGCCGTTGGCCTTGATAGCCTGATTTACATGGTGCTGAATTGTAAGGTTATCGGGATCGGTAAGGTTTTCAATACCGAAAAATTCTTCGGCTTTCTTAACACCACTCTGTGTGAGGGTTGCTGTTTTCTGCTTTTCATCAACAACATAATCAATGTCGTTTTCCTTGTAATATTCCTCCATATCCTCTTTTGCATCAAGTTCTGCAAAACGCTGAACTTTAAGAGTTTTTGCAAAAGCGTCAGCCTTTGCATAAAGGTCTGTTGACTTGTCGCCCTTACCCGAAATAATAAGAGGAGTTCTCGCCTCATCAATGAGGATTGAGTCAACCTCATCGACAATCGCAAATGCGTGCGGACGCTGAACCTTGTTTTCCTTGTAAACTACCATGTTGTCACGGAGGTAGTCAAAACCGAGTTCGTTGTTTGTTCCGTATGTAATATCTGCGGCATAAGCCTTTTTTCTGCCCTCGTTATCGAGATCGTGGCAGATAAGACCAACCGAAAGACCGAGGTATCTGTAAAGCTTGCCCATCCACTCTGAGTCACGGCGGGCAAGGTAATCGTTGACTGTTACAATGTGAACACCTTCGCCTGTAAGAGCGTTGAGGTATGCAGGGAGGGTAGCAACCAAGGTTTTACCTTCACCGGTTTTCATCTCGGCGATTCTGCCCTGGTGAAGAACGATACCGCCGATAATCTGAACGGGGAAGTGCTTCATACCAAGCACTCTCCAGCCTGCCTCACGACAGGTTGCAAATGCTTCGGGGAGAATATCGTCTGTTGTTTCGCCGTTGGCAAGTCTTTCTTTAAGAATTGTTGTCTGGTTCTTGAGTTCACTTTCGCTCATAGCCGCATATTTATCTTCGAGTGCAAGCACCTTGTCACAGATTGGTTGCACACGCTTAACTTCACGCTTGCTGTAGTTGCCGAACATAGCCTTTAAAAAATTCATCAGGGTTCTTCCTTTCAATGTACCGAAAAAATCGGTCAAACTGTATTTTCAATAATATAATTTTAATTTACTGCACCGCAGACGCTCCAAGGCTTTTTGCAGCCTGAATCATTGCGGCCTCAACCACGGGACCGGCATATTGGAAACCGAAACCCGAATCCTGTACAACACAGGCAAAGGCGAGAGGGCAGTCCTCATCTTTTGAGTAGCCGACCATCCAGCCGTTAGGGTTCTTATCATCGCCGACTTCACCCGTACCTGTTTTGGCACAGACTGTAAGTCCGCCAAAAAGGTTGTCACCGTAGTAATCCGAAACGGTATATCTCATAACATCATCAAGCTTTGTCGCCGTATCGGATGAAAAAAGCTCCTGTCCGCTGCTCTTGTAGTTTATGCCGAGTGCGGAGAGTATGGACTCATCTTTGATAAGGGTAGGGTTTGTAGCCTTACCGCCGTTTGCGATTGCACCGCAGATAATTGCCATCTGCATCGGGTTTACCTTGTCATTATACTGACCTACGCCCGACCAGCCAAGCTGATTTTCATTGGCATCGCTGACATCATATGAACCTTTTGCGGTTTTAATTCCGTCAACATCAAAGGAGCTGTTAATGCCGATTTTCTCGGCAGTTTTTGTCATTGTGTCACTTCCGAGTTCAACGGCAAGCTTTGCAAAAACAATATTGCAGGAATGTGCCATTGCCTCTTTATATGTCAGCGTTCCGTGAGTTTCCGTACAGGTAACTTCACTTCCGCCTATGTTCTCACTTCCGTTACAAACCCAAGTGCGGTCATAAAGGTCGGGAATATTCTCGATTGCCGCCGCAGATGTAACGATTTTGAAGATTGAACCCGGAGTAAAGGTTGACGAAAGCACATTATCAAGGTAAACGCCCTCGTATTCGCTTTCGTTGTCCTCGGTAATTTCGGGAGGAGCCTGCGGATCGTAAGCCATGGTGCTTATGGAACAGATAACCTCGCCTGTTTTGTAGTTATATATTACACATGCACCTTTTTTGTTATAAGCTGCAAGAACATCATAAGCAGCCGCACAGGTTGCGGAATCGACCGTCAGCTTTATATCGTGAGAGGCACGCAATGATTCCGGCATATTAAGTCCGAAAACAAGGTTATAGCCTATCAGCTGAGAACGATACATACTTTGAACAGCCGTTGAAATGTTAAGGCTGTCATCACCGACAACATGAAGCAGAGATTTTCTTACGCTCTCGCTTTCGTTATAAACTCTTTTACCGTCAACCGTCTGTGCAAGAGCCGTGCCGTTGCGGTCATAAATCGCTCCTGCCTGTGCAAGGCCGCCGTCACCTGCTATATGCGCATTATATGCCTGATCAACCCAGTCGTCTGCCCCTGTTACAAGCTCAAAGGCAAGATAGCCGAGTCCGCCGATAAACGCAAGCGCAACTATATATATGAGTGTACTTCTGCGAAGTATTTTTTTCAAACCTTACACCACCCTGTGTATCAAGTGAACAATCGAAAAATTAAAGAAAATGCGGCTTTGCTTGCAAAGCACTATGAATACGGTCGGGAGATAGAGCATTTTATTTTGCTGTTTTTCCTCTCGACAACAATTTTCCATTTTCAATTTTTCATTTTCAATTTACCAAACTTATCTTTTTACCGAATAAGTTCTCTCGTCTGCGGCTTTGATGAATGCAACAAGTCCCCAACAAGACATAATACTTGAACCGCCGGCAGACACAAACGGAAATGTTACGCCTGTGAGCGGAAGAACATCGGTTGCACCGAAAACATTGAGAGAAAGCTGAACGACAAAAAGTCCTGCCGCACAGCACGCTGAAATTGAATAAAAGGTACTTCTGCTTCGGGTTGTAATTGCCCTTGCATAAATAAACATTGCACCTACTGCCACGGCAAGTGTGAACGCAACGATAACTCCCATTTCTTCCGAAACAAGTCCGAAAACAAGGTCACTTTCGGATGCGGCAACCTGCTTTAAAAAACCGTTGCCGATACCTACGCCGAAAAGTCCGCCGCTTGCCATATATGTGAGAACTCTTGCCTGCTGATAACCAAGGTTGTCCTGAGTATGTTCCCACACATGACGCCAGCCCGAAAAACGGTCGGCAACATACGGTTTAAACTTGAGGACAAAGGTTACGCCGAAAATTGCGGCGGCAACAGCAAGAATAATCGTCTTGAAATCACCCGAGCGCATAAACGCTGTGAGCAAAAATGTTACAAAGAAGATGAGCGCAGTACCGAAGTCACCCATAAGAGCCAAAAGGCCGACGCATACTGCCGAGAAGATAATGTACTCAAGCAGGTTCTTCTTTGTCATCAACACATCAAGCGAACTTGCGCCGATAAAGATGAAAATAATCTTTGCAAGCTCTGACGGCTGAAATGAAAACGAGCCGATATAAATCCAGTTGGCAGCGCCGTTTGTAATCTTACCGAATACAATTGTTACACCCAAAAGACCGACCGCACAAATCATTGCCGGAAGTCTGAGTTTATTTACCTTGTCGGGATCTTCAATCAGCTTGATAATTATGCAGAAGAAAATCATACCTATTGCGGCGGCAACAAGCTGAACATAAGCCGAGCGTTCCGACTGTCTGATAAGCATCATTACGCCTATGCCCGTCAAAAACAGGGCAAGCGATTCAAGCTCGAAATTTACTCTGCGGATTACAAAATAGGAGATAAAGAAGAATCCCCATTCAACAGCCGCAAGAGCGCCGAACAGCACGAGCGGAGCCATTGTATTTGTGCCGTCATTCCAGAACATTGCCTGAACGCACATAAAGAAGTGAAAAAATGTAATAAGAAGCATGAGCTTCCACGATTTCATTGCAGGCTTATCGCTGACCTTTGAGAAAAACCAGCTCGACTGCAACGGCTGTTGGAACTCCTCGCCTCTTTTTACTATAAGGCTTGTACCGCCTATTGTTATTGTATCGTCAATAAGCACCTTTGCTCTGCCTCTTGTTCTTTTGCCGTTGAGCATTGTGCCGCTCTTTGAGTCGGTATCGCTTACATACCAACCGTCTTTACGGCGAAGGAGTACGCAATGATTTCTTGAAACCGTCGGGTCATCAACGGTTACATCACTGCTTTTACTTCTGCCGATTGAATTTTCCCAGAAAAGCACGGGGAGCATCTCGCCCGTTGCAGGGTTCAAAAGTGAAATCAAAGGAGTTTCGGGACGGCGGCGACGGCGCATTGCGGCAAAGCACTGGTACACAATTATTATTGCATAAACAGGCATAAGAAAACGCAGTGCAACAACACCCATATCGAAAATTATCGAAAGATCCGGCACTTTTTTCAACTCCTTCACAAATCATCTGTCCTAAAAATAAGCATACTTAAAGTTATACAGTTTAAATAATAATCCAATTTCCTCCAAAAGTCAATATTTTCATTCGTGAAGATAGTTTTTTAAGTCAAATACTTTAATGCCCGAGCGTTATTTTCTATATTAAGGTAACTTTGTAGCCGGGTGCCTCGGCAGTCAATTCGTGAAGATAGTTTGTACAATAGAAAACTAAAAATGCCCGAGCGTAAAATTGTTATTGTCTGTACCAACCTGTAGGGGCGTTCATCGGACGCCCGCAGGTAACGGCAGAATTTTCATAACAGATTAAATTTTATAAATGCCGCAAAACAATTGTTATATTGTAGGGGCAAACCGTGTGCAATGCACACGGTTTGCACGCAATGCGTGCAAATTCGATACACAACATTTATCACATCAAAACATATGTGACTAAACAAAATGTTTCATCAAGGCGGGCGTCCAATGAACGCCCCTACAACACAAATTGCAAAAACAATTACAAATATTTGCTCGGGCAAAATATGTTTTAAAATATACAAACTGTCTGCACAAACAGGGAACGGCGGCTCGCCGTAAACAAAAGACCTCACGAAATTCGTGAGGCCTTTTATCATGATATATCTATGAGGATTAATGAAGACTTTTCATTTTATCGGCTTTATCACGGCATATATGCGACCATTTGCAGTCGCCGCACACCTGTGAAAGCCTGTCTTTTAAAATTATATTTTCCCTTGCAATTCTCGAAAGCTCTTTCCAATCGGCAGTATCGCCGATTTTCATTCCGAGTAAATCAAGACATCTTTTGTCATAGCATGACGCCTTGCCCGTAACATCGCAGCTGCCGTTGTCACGGTTCGGACACGATGAACAAATTTCGTCACAACCGCCCGTAAGTGTAAGGTTTGCGTTGTTATTTTCAAGAACCGACACTATTTTTGCCATTCCGCAGACAAATTCATCGCTGTAACCCTTGCCTTCAAAAAACTGCACACAAAGGCTGTGATGCGGTCTGAACTTAAAGCTTAACGATTTTGTCAAGACGATTCACCAAAACTGTTGCAACAACAATCTTTGCAGCATCTGCAAGAAGGAACGGAACAACGCAGGTAAGAAGTGCGGCAACAAAGTCTGTGTGCATTGCAATCATAAACCAAATTGTGCCGAAAAGATAGCATACTGCAAGGCCTGCAACCATTGAAACCGCAAGCACCCAAAGCTTTCTGCCGAGAAAATCAGTCATAAGTCCAACAATAAGTGCCGTAAAGAGGAAACCGATGATATAACCGCCTGTCGGACCGCCGAGAACACCGATTCCGCCTGAGAATCCTGCAAACACGGGAACACCGATTGCACCGAGGAGAACATAAACCGCAACGCTGATGAGTCCTCTTTTCCAACCGAGCATAGCCGCAGCCATAAAGATGCCGAGAGTCTGAAGTGTGAACGGAACTGTCATCGGAATCTGAATCTGTGCGCACACCGTGATGATTGCAACGAACATCGCCATATACACAAGGCTTAATACATTACTTTTTGATTTACTGTTTGTTTTTGCTTCTGTCATAAAATTACCTCTCCTTTGCAAAACCGCTTCTTTTGTTTTGCAGATTGTCAACCAAATTGTTTTATCGGTTGACAATTATTATAGTACCGATTGTCACATTTGTCAACCCGATTTATGTTTTAAAGTGACAATTACAATCCGTTTTAATGTAACAATTGACTTTACAACCGTCTTATAATACAACTGAGTTAACCAAACAGAACATAAAAAACAGGGACAGCGTTTTGCTGTCCCTGAAATTTTTGTAAAGATTAAGTTTGCGTGCTTACAATTAAGCCTTGTTAACCGAACCGAAGAGTTCCATCTTTTCCTTAACAGTAGCCTTGATAGCCTCTGCACCGGGAGCGAGGAGCTTTCTTGGATCGAAGCCCTTGCCTTCGAGATCCTTGCCCTCTTCAATGTACTTTCTTGTAGCTGCTGCAAATGCAAGCTGGCACTCTGTGTTAACATTGATCTTTGAAACGCCGAGTGAGATAGCCTTCTTGATCATGTCGGCAGGGATACCTGTACCGCCGTGGAGAACGAGCGGCATCTCGCCTGTAAGCTGCTGGATAGCGTCAAGAGTTTCAAAGCTGAGGCCCTTCCAGTTTGCAGGATACTTACCGTGAATGTTACCGATACCTGCTGCGAGCATTGTTACGCCGAGGTCTGCAACCATTTTGCATTCCTTAGGATCTGCGCATTCACCCATGCCGATTACGCCGTCTTCCTCGCCGCCGATTGCACCAACCTCAGCCTCAAGTGAAAGACCGAGCTTGTTACAAGTTGCAACGAGTTCCTTTGTTTTTTCAATGTTTTCTTCGATCGGGTAGTGTGAACCGTCGAACATGATTGAGCTGAAACCGGCTTCGATGCACTTCTTAGCGCCTTCATATGAACCGTGGTCAAGGTGGAGAGCAACAGGAACTGTGATGTTGAGTTCCTCGAGCATACCGTTTACCATACCAACGACTGTTTTGTAGCCGCACATATATTTACCGGCACCCTCAGATACACCGAGGATAACAGGTGAGTTGAGTTCCTGGGCTGTTAAAAGAATTGATTTTGTCCATTCAAGGTTGTTGATGTTGAACTGACCTACTGCATAGTGGCCTGCCTTTGCTTTTGTAAGCATTTCTTTAGCGTTTACTAATGGCATTTTAATCTTCCTTTTTTAAAAAATTTCAGCAGACAAGCGTCCCCACCTGCCGATTTAAGTTTATTATACAATATATTTTTGAAAATATAAAGACCTAAAAAGAAGATTTAGTGAAAATTTTAACAATTAGTCGAAAAATTCTTCATTTTGTCCTGTTTTAGTCAATTATCACTAAACTTTCAAAATAAACTCACACTTCCGTAACACAACAAGGTTGATTTTGATTTTGTGAAAAGGTATAATATGAATGTAAATTACAATACTTGATTTTGGTCAAGCGTTGTATGATAATATTTTTTGTAAACTATCCCGTAGGGGTAGTCTTGCGACCGCAAGTAATGACAGATATTTTATTGCAAACAAAGTTTTATAAATATAACAAAACAACCGATATAGTGGCGGGCGG
>OLXJ01000158.1_pt1 | contig 43857 bp, 38 predicted proteins | sample 1644591 | NCBI WGS metagenome assembly OLXJ01 (sample SAMEA103958150, study PRJEB25191) | human gut metagenome | biome: human-associated habitat [ENVO:00009003]; feature: intestine environment [ENVO:2100002]; material: feces | place: Germany | collected 2013/2015 | reverse complement strand
TTCTCCAAACAAGCGTCCGATAGTTGTTTGATTGTCCATTTTGTATTTAAAATTCCAATAACAATTTTATAAGTGTATGTGAATAGGGTGTACATGTTTGGTACACCCTATTTTACATTTAATATGCAGAGCGGGTATTTATCTTTTTACCAGTTCTATCATAGGTGTCCAGCCAAGCACTTCTTCTCACAATGAAAGTGTCACCTGAAATACTCACAAATGAACCGATGGATTCACTAAGCGTTTTGTACTTTTTACCTGATTCATCATATAAATCGTACCATGCGCTTCGCCTTACAACGAAAAAATTAGCAGCCCAACCAAGTACCTCACCGATACTTTCGCTGAGTGTCTTTTGTTTTTTTCCACGTTCGTCATAGATGTCATACCATGCACTACGACGTTCAATCATTGAAATAGCCATAATTAAATTAAGTGGTCTTACAGCTCCTTTGGGACCTTTTAAAGTTAAAAATGGGAAGCGTGGAACTGTATGCCACACTCTTACTTGAAGGTCGTAGGAAACCTTGGATACAGATGTAACAATAGCAGCCCACGCTATAGCGTGAGAACCACTATGCTATCTTTGTATCCAATTTGAAAATTTCCTACGTTTTCAAGTACAGGATAAGCATAACGCTTCTTTCTTTTCTAATATGTCTTGGAAAGGAGTTACCTCAAATCCAACGCAAAAATAATCAAAAGTTTCGGCAATACCTTGCTACCGAGTGATTTTTTATGCGTGAGAGTGCCAACTGCGCAAGATTTATAATTTCTTGTCCTTATCTGTCGCTTTTGTCGGCATAACCATAGTTTTGGGACCGCCCGATGTGGTCGGTTTCTTCTAAAATATTATTTCTTTTTGCTTGGGCATATTGTGGAGCAACAGTTTTCAACGAGAAAAAGAATCCCGTTCTATTTAACTGATACCTTCATAAAAATATTGAATAATAAATTTGTCAAAAGGCATTATATCTTTAAGATTTGAAATGAGGTTCTTTGGACTTATTGTTTTAAATTGTATGATAATTTCAGAAATTTCCTTAGTATCATCCTCCAAATTAATTAAACCAGAATCTTGAATCTTGCGACTGATCATTCTTGGCAACCCATACTCTTCTAGTTGATATACGAGTTTTGGAAGGAATGCGTTAGATGCCCGTCCTATAAAGAGAGATATGTCGGGAGCTGCCGGATCGAAAGATTTTTTCAAAATATTAATGACAGATAAAGTTGTGCATAAGTTGTATGAAAGGTAACGTTCAGCTGCGAATAAGTCTTCGTAACTAATTTTATATCCGTCCTTTTCTAATTCATCATAGATGAATGCCACAGAATGAGACCAATTCTTTGGCATTTTCCATATAGCAAGTTTTATCAATCCTCCCATTTTATCACCAAGGAGATTAATGACATCTTTAATAGGTTCACGCCAATTATATGTATTAGTTGCTGCAAGGGCAGCATAATTTTGGGGCCAGGCAGGGTCTGCCTTTAACTTTCTTACCAAAGTTTTTATGAGTTTGGAATCACAAGATTTGAAAGCAGGGAGCCTACGGATGTTGTTGAAGTTTTCTCGTCCTAAAGCTTTTATCATAAAAGACTCATACTCTTTAATACGGTCATTCTGCTCTTCGTTGATTTCTACGCCCGGATTTGCTGAATCCAGAGATTCAACAACCTCTTCCGGAAAATCGATCTCGAGGGTTGTATTTTCTTGTACAGGAGGTTCTTCCAACAAATACACCTTTCCCACAAAATACTTGAACATACGACCTGCACGGCCAATGATGTTCCTATAAGTAAAATAGTCAAACTTGCACGAGCCATTCTTGTTAGACCAAACAACTACTTGTTCGGCTTGAGTATTTACACCTTCAATAATCGAAGATGTGGAAACCATTGTGTCAATACCTTCTTCTTGCTCAAAAAGTTTGACCTGTATTTGACTCAATGATCTGTGCATCTTGCCATTATGTACCCCAATTCCTCTTTCACTTAACTTGCATAGCGAAAATTTACGTCCATAATTAACTCTAAGCCAATCGTTGAAATCCTGAAGAAGTGAGGTCTTTTTTACCGCTAAATCATTGGCAAGGATATTCGAGATTGTATCGATATTCTTATAACTGCCGGCATAGATCAGCGTTTTTGCTCTCTTTTTTTGTAAAATTTTCAGAAGATGTCCTTTTTTAAATTGCTCCTTGTCTGCGCTTTTGGGCAAATTCTTATAAAGATGGGCCGCCTTTGTAATGACTGTTTTAAAGTCCGTTAAACGCATAAACTGCATTCCTTCGGTAAAGACGTTGTCAGAAATTTTATGAATGTTGGGAGCAAGGTAATACCGTTGTCGAGAAATTTTCCCCAATTCTATCATCGCACTTAGCAGAGAGGAACTTCTGGAGTCATCGAACATGGAACTTGCCTTGTAGAACTCATCCACGATGAGCATGTCAATCTTTTCAAGCTTATCGAAATAAGCAAAGCTGCGTTCTTGCGGAAAGATAAAAATGTTTCTTTCTGTAATGGTGGCATCCGTGGTAGTAATTATCTTATAGAAACGAGAAAACTTATGTTCAATCCTGCGGCGTGTTTCATCCGCTAAGGCTATCGTTGGAACGATTATAACCACATTGTCCGGTTTTCTGATTGAAATGAAAGCGTCGATGATAAAACTTTTGCCAAAACTCGTAGGGGCACTCACAGCGATATTCTCGCCAAGCAATAGGCGCTTCAAAACACGAGACTGGGCACTATGCAGTGTTACGGGTGTTTTATCGCCAACATCTGCTTTGAATGCCTCGACCACGACTTGATCGTCCCATGATGCTGTCTTTTTATCGATATATGGGAATAGACCGACAACCCGGATGAAATGATTAACCATAGGATTATACTGGTTCCCGTCTTGTTGCATTCTATCCAATAAATTGATCACTTTACAGCGAGCCGTCGCCAAGTCTCGCTTCTCAATCAAATCATTAATCTGATCGCACTCGGAGTATATCTCGTAATCAAGCATCTTCCTTAATTTGTTTAGCTCGTTCTACAAACCAATTGACAATCTCATTTTTATTAGGGACAGGGAAAAGAATCAAATGGAATTGAATATTATCGTAGCCATGGACATTCTGTTTCTTTTGCTTACCGTTCTGAATATTGAAATAGTTGACAGCTCGGTCCAAATGGTATCGCTTAATCTCTTCCAAATAAGTCTCTGACAACTCAGTTGCTTTCTGTGTCTTATCGCATTCATGAAGCAATAGTATGGGAACATGTAGTCTTTTCCTTATTTCGTCAACAGAAGTTTCACGTCTGAGAATAGTTTGAACAAACTTTCTCGTATCAGGATCGGGAATGACATATTGCAAATCCGAAATACTTGTAATAATGGAATTTTCTTTCTTTATCTTATCAGTACTGATAGTATCGAATACGGACTTGACAGGCTCGTACATTCGCTCATTGGCGATGTTACTATAAATCTCTGGAAAAGACGAATAAAAAGGGACAAATGTCTTCGTAATGCCTGTCAATAAGGCGTTTGCGAAGACAAATGAGGACAGGCGAAAAATCGAGGTAACGTAAAGAAAAGCGGATTTATGAAGAAGAACGGTCTCCAAATCATTACCCGCCGAATGGTGATTTTTAACACACCGTGTTGTATTTGGCAGCTTGTGGCACAGGTTGGCATATCAAGGTCTAACTCGTTGAGTAATAACTTTGCAAACAAAAAACGAGTATGGCAAGAAGCACATTCAAGGTTCTGTTCTACGTGAACGGCAGCAAGGAGAAAAACGGTATTGTCCCCATCATGGGACGAGTGACAATCAACGGGACTGTGGCGCAGTTCAGTTGTAAGCAGAACATCCCGAAAACGCTTTGGGACGTGAAAGGAAACAAGGCGAAAGGCAAGAGCCGCGAGGCACGAGACATCAACCTTGCCCTTGACAACATCAAGGCGCAAATCATCAAACATTACCAGCGCATTTCAGACCGCGAGGCATTTGTTACGGCTGAGATGGTGCGCAACGCCTATCAGGGAATCGGCAGCGAGTATGAGACGCTGCTAAAAGCATTCGACCGTGAGAACGAAGTGTTCAAGAAACGGGTAGGCAAAGACAGGGTAATGGCTACCTATCGGGCACGTGTACGGGCAAGAAACCATGTAGCCGCCTTTATCAAGTCGTTTTACAGACGCAGCGATATGTCCATGTTGGAACTTACTCCCGATTTCATCAAGGAGTTCGCCGCATACCTCTCGACTGAAGCCGGATTGCGGAACGGTTCGATATGGGCAAACTGTATGTGGCTGAAAGGCGTGGTCATGAAAGCGCATTATAACGGGTTGATACCGCGCAATCCTTTCATCCAGTTTCATATCAGCCCCAATGTGAAAGAACGGGAATATCTGACGGAGGATGAACTGAAAGCGGTCATGACACATGAGTTTGCAGACAGCAAGCTCGCATACATCCGTGACATTTTCATCTTTGCCAGTTTCACCGTCTTGTCATTCGTGGACATTCAGGAACTGACGAATGACAACATCGTGGAGGTGAACGGCGAGAAGTGGATATTGTCCAAACGCCACAAGACAAAAGTCGCCTTCCAAGTGAAGCTGCTGGATATACCCTTGCAGATAGTCGAACGCTACCGACCGATGCAGAAAGACAATCGTATATTCCCCGACTTGAACTATTGGTCTATCTGCAAACCGTTGAAACGGATGATAAGGGAATGTGGCATAACCAAGTCAATATCATTTCATTGCAGTCGTCATGGCTTCGCAACATTAGCTTTGAGCAAGGGGATGCCCATTGAAAGCGTAAGCCGTGTGTTGGGACATACGAATATAGTCACGACCCAACTCTACGCAAAGATAACCACGCAGAAGCTCGACAACGACCTGACCATGTTCGGCGACAAACTGAGTAAGACGTTTAACGGAATAACGATGTCATGAGTATGAGAAGAAACAGCATAACAGTGAATGAATCCGGCAATATCATCATGCCGGAGAATGTCTCAAACATTTGGATGAGCGAGCCGGAATTGGTGGAACTGTTCGGAGTAATTGCTCCGACACTTCGTTCTGCCATCAGAAACATCTATAACAGTGGAGCATTAAAAGAATACGAGGTACAGAAGTATGTTCGGCAGGAGAACGGGTATCATGCCGATGTGTTCAGCTTTCCGATGATAGTCGCACTTGCTTTCCGCATTGACAGCTTCGGTGCGGAACAGGTGCGCAATGCCATATTTAAAAGGCTGTACTTGCGAAAAGAGAAAACAAATATCTTCTTTTCGCTGGGTATAAATGGTTGGGATATGTCTAATTATCAGGCATAAGTTCTAATGATATGACGACATGAAGTAGTGAGACCTATGCGTATTCCCATTGCCAACAATGTATTTATACGAGTATGTGAATAGGTGTATTGCCATTCATACGTACGATTACGACAAACCCGAAGAAAAATCCATTAGAATGGCATTTCTTCGGGCTTTTGTTGTATGTCATAAAGCCAAATCCAAGAAAATCTTACGTGAGGTATGCGTGAGTTGTTAATCCGTTCTGCGCTAATTGCCGAGTTTTGCACTGATTAAACAAAAAAATGAAGTGCTAATGAAACAAGGCAACTTTGAAAATGAGGAGTTTATCCGTGTGGGTACTACCCTCTACAAGTTAGTGAACCAGCCCCGTCTGAACGGAGGCTATGTGAAGAAGCGCATCGTGTGGAACAACGAAACACTGCGGCAGGACTACGGCAAGGACTATCTCGCCACCGTGCCGAAGTACGACGGCTTCTGCACCGTCCCCGACCATGTGGACTACCGTCCCGTGGTGGACAAGTTCCTGAACCTCTACGAGCCGATAGGACACCGTCCGCAACAAGGCGAGTTTCCCTGTATCCGGTCATTGGTGCGCCATATCTTCGGTGAACAGTATGAATTGGGCATGGACTATCTTCAATTGCTCTACCTGCAACCCGTGCAGAAACTGCCTATCCTGCTGTTGGTATCAGAAGAACGCAACACGGGCAAGAGTACATTCCTGAACTTCCTGAAAGCTGTGTTTCAAAACAATGTCACTTTCAATACCAACGAGGACTTCCGCAGCCAGTTCAATTCCGACTGGGCAGGAAAACTGCTCATCGTGGTGGACGAGGTATTGCTCAACCGCAGGGAGGACAGCGAGCGGTTGAAGAACCTCAGCACCACACTTTCCTACAAGGTGGAAGCCAAAGGCAAAGACCGTGACGAGATAGCGTTCTTTGCCAAGTTCGTGCTATGCTCCAACAACGAGTATCTGCCTGTTATCATTGATGCAGGTGAAACACGCTATTGGGTGCGCAAGATAGACCGTCTGCAATCCGATGACACAGACTTCCTGCAAAAGCTGAAAGTTGAGATACCTGCCTTTCTGTATTACCTGCAATACAGACAACTTTCCACCGAAAAGGAAAGCCGTATGTGGTTTGCGCCCTCTTTGCTGCATACCGAAGCCTTGCAGAAGATTATCCGCAGCAACCGCAACCGATTGGAGATAGAGATGTGCGAACTTATCCTTGACATTATGGAAAGTGTCGGCACGGACACATTCTCGTTCTGCCACAACGACATTCTTCTTTTGCTGGTACATTCGCAGGTAAAGGTGGAGAAGCACCAAGTCAGAAAGGTATTGCAGGAATGTTGGAAACTTACTCCTGCCTCTAACGGGCTTACATATACCACTTACCAATTCAATTACAATCGGGAGTGCCGATATGAGCCGATAAAAAGAGTCGGTCGTTTCTACACCGTCACAAGGGAACAACTTGAATCCCTGTAATACTATTCTTTTTTTGTTGAATTGATGAATAATGATATAACCATACTGATAATAAACAGCATACACTCTCAACAAATTCTCAACAATCGAAAAGAAAAGTTGAGAGGGAAACAGCATCAGTTTGTTGGATTCTCTATTTGTGAGTGGTTTGTTGAGAAGATGTTGAGAATATAAAGCATTAACGTATAGGACAATACATATCTCATTCATCAAATCAACGTTTTTACAGTCATCATCAAATCCATAGAAATTATATCATGAACATCCAAGAAGCAAAACAAATCAAAATTGCGGACTATCTGCAAAGTTTGGGTTATTCGCCCGTAAAGCAACAGGGAAACTGCCTGTGGTATAAATCCCCGTTCCGTCAGGAAACGGAAGCCTCGTTCAAGGTGAACACCGACCGCAACCTGTGGTTCGATTATGATGCGCCCATATAGGCTACACAATAAATATCTCTATGGCAAGAGATTAGGTTAGAGTTCAACAGACCTATCCTCAACGACTTAGCTGGAGGAGAAATCCAAAGGTGACAAAAGCATGTCGGTAAAGTCATTAGTCAGCTAAATACCAAGCTGCGACTGCATGGCGAGAGGAAAAGACAGACACAAGGATGAAGCCTGATTGGTTGAACGATAGTTCTGCTGCACACGTACCAGCCCCGACGAAAGGTATTTGATTCACGTCGGGCTGAAGCACCCCATGTAAACCGAAATTACAATGGAGCAGGAGCTGGCTTCAGAGCAACCACAATAAGTGGAATAGGAACGTAAGTCGCATCCGACAGTCTGCCGAGCCAAACAGTTATTGTGAAAGCAAATGGGGATTCCCTAAATCAGAATGCCGTAAGGCTATGGGCATAGGACCCTGAATATCTGACATGGGAACGGAGCTTCCGTAGTAGTCCGAGCAAGGGAAAGCCTTGTAACATGGCGAAGGGAAGCAGTTAGATAACTTAATACAAATAATGGAAAATGTGTGAGACATTATGAGAAGTCCTGAGCAAGTATTAAAAGCTTTAAACAAGCATGGTAAAGTTTCGGATTACAAGTTCGAAAGGCTGTACCGTATCTTATTCAATGAGGAGATGTTTCATGTTGCTTACCAGCGTATTTACGCCAAACCAGGCAATATGACACCCGGTACGGATGGGAAAACCATCAATCGGATGAGTCTTCAAAGAATAAACAAAGTCATTGCATCTTTGAGAGATGAGTCTTACAAGCCTAATCCGGCAAAAAGGATATACATACCCAAGAAAAACGGTAAGAAAAGACCGCTTGGAATTCCTTCCTTTGAGGACAAACTTGTACAGGAGGTGGTGCGCATGATTCTTGAAGCCGTCTATGAAGAGGTGTTTGCAAACACCTCACATGGATTCAGACCAAACAGAAGCTGCCATACCGCATTGACCCATATCCAAAAGACATTTACAGGTACAAAATGGTTTGTGGAAGGAGACATTAAAGGATTCTTCGACAACATAGACCACAATGTATTGATTGCAACTTTGCGGAAACGGATTGCCGATGATAGATTTCTAAGGCTTATCCGCAAGTTGTTGAATGCGGGATATATTGAAGACTGGAAGTTTCATAATACAAACAAGGGAACTCCACAAGGCGGTAATATCAGTCCTATACTGGCAAACATTTATCTTGATAATTTTGACAAGTATATGGAAGAATACGCCCTACGCTTCAATAAGGGAAAAGAAAGACACATCACCAAAGAATACAAGCAACTTAGCGATAAGATGCAACGCATCCTTAAAAGCATCAAGAACATACAGGATGCAGATGTCAGATTACAGCTTAGGGATGAGTATGAGAAACTGAGACGTGAAAGGCAAAAGATTGAGAGCAGAGACAGTATGGATGAAACATACAGAAGGCTTCGATACGTAAGATACGCAGATGATTTCCTCATTGGTGTTATCGGAAGCAAGGCAGAGTGCGTTAAAATCAAGTCGGACATTACCAAGTATATGGAAGAAAACCTCAAGCTGGAACTGTCACAGGAAAAGACATTGATAACAAACGCACAAAAGCCCGCGAAATTTCTTGGCTTCGATGTTTCAGTCCGTAAGTCTGATGCTATCAAGCGGGACAAGAACAATGTGCCAGCCCGTTATTACAACGGTAAGATAGTCCTAAAGGTCGCCATAGAAACGGTGCGGAACAAACTGGAAGAATACAGCGCCATCAGATACAAGGTAGAAAATGGCCGACAAGTTTGGTTTGCAAAGTTCAGAGGCAATCTTATGAAGAAGAAAATCGAGGACATAGTGGCGGCATATAACTCTGAAATCAGAGGGTTCTACAACTACTACTGCATTGCCAACAACGTGGCATACGCGCTCTCAAAGTTTGGATACATCATGGAGTACAGTATGTACCATACCATTGCAGGAAAAACCAATAGCACTGTAAGCAAAGTCATTGACAAATATAAGGTTGGGAATGACATTATAGTGCCATATCAGGATGCAAAAGGTAAATTACGGTACAGGAAATTCTATAATGAGGGATTCAAACGTAAACCACCAATGTACTATACGGAGGTAAACGACTTATCCTACACAATCGCAATTCCACAGCCGACACTTACTGAGCGATTGGATGCGAGAACATGTGAATTATGTGGAAAAGTCGGACCTGTAGTCATGCGTCATGTCAGAAAGCTAAATCAGCTTAAAGGAAAAACTGAATGCGACAGGCTGATGCTTGAAAAGCATAGGAAGACATTGGTTGTCTGTGAAAAGTGTTATGCCAAAATACACAGCCATGCTAAATAAAGTCATGTTATCAACGGAGAGCCGTATGCGTGGAGACATGCAAGTACGGTTTGGGGGCAGGTACGGGAAAACCTACTGCCGAAAGGCAGTAAGGCGTTCTGTACCGAGCCTACGACTGGGAAGAGGTGGTAACATCATCGCACTTGCAGGGGTACTGTACGCATCCGACCATGTGCCTTATCTGCTTGGCAAGATAGCGGAACAGGCACCACACATCCGTCCCATATCTTTCTCTTTTCGCCAGCAGGCATCCGAACCGAGTTTCCAACATTTGGAGGTGGGCGAACTCACCCATCCGGCATTGCTCCGATACTTGCAGGAACGGGGCATAAACATCGCTTTGGCAAAGGCGCAATGTAAAGAGCTCCACTTCACCCATAACGGCAAGCCCTATTTCGCCATCGGTTTTCCGAATGTGGCGGGAGGATTTGAAGTGCGTAACCGTTTTTTCAAAGGCTGTGTCGCACCCAAAGACATCAGCCATATTCGGCAACAGGGAGAAGCGAGAGAGAAATGCCTTGTATTCGAGGGCATGATGGACTATCTTTCATTCCTCACGTTGCGGAAGAGGAACTGCTCGAACTTGCCCGACCTTGACAGGCAGGATTACGTCATCCTCAATTCGACCGCCAATGTTTCCAAAGCTATAGATGTGCTGCACGGGTATGGACGTATCCACTGCATGCTCGACAATGACGAGGCGGGAAGAAAGGCGTATCGGGAATTGGAAAGGAAGTTCGCCGGACGCATCCGCGACTTCTCCGACAACTACAAAGGGCATAAAGACCTGAACGATTACCTGCGTGGAATCCGGCAGAAATTAGCCGTTAGTCCACCGCCAAGAACTATCGTAAAACCCAAGAAGAAAGGGTTGGGATTATGACATCCCGAATGAGAAAAACGGGAGATGCCCGAAACTCATTCCTTAAGGATTGGGAGGTAGCAAGTTTGTGTTTCGGGTGTACCGAAACCGCTTGCCACCCACCATCCAAATTGCAGGAGGTGGCATCCCGTCGGTCTATACAGTTGAATCAGTAACCGAATTAAAAGGAATAAAATATGGAACAGACAAAGGAACACAAGGAACGCAACAAGGGAGGTCGCCCCAAGAAGGAAGCAACCGAGAAACTGAAATACCGTATCGCAGTGAAAATGACGGCAGCCGACTACTTCCGCCTGCTGACACGATCGCATGAGGCGGGCGTATCACCAAGCGAGTACATGAGGGAATGTTTCCGTAACGGTCATGTGAAAGAACGGCTGTCGGAGGAACATGCCGGATACATCCGCCAACTCTGCGGCATGGCTAACAATCTCAACCAGCTTGCGCGTAAGGCAAACGCCGGAGGCTTCCACGATGAACGGTGGGACTGCAAGGTGGCAGTGGCAAGGATTCATGAACTTATAACCAAGATAGGGATATGATGGCGAAAATCGTAAAAGGAAGCGACTTCAAGGGTGTGGTGGATTACATCATCGACAAGAAGAAGGATACGCAGATAGTAGCAAGCGAAGGCTTGTTTATGGAAAATCTGGAAACTATCGCCATGAGTTTCAATGCCCAGTCACGGATGAACGATAAGGTGACAAAACCTGTCGGACATATCGCGTTGAGTTTTTCCAAAGAGGATGAGTTACGGCTGACGAACCGTATCATGGCAGGCATCGCGCTTGAATATATGAAACGGATGGGAATCAAGAATACGCAGTTCTTCATCGCCCAGCATTTCGACAAGGAGCATCCGCACGTGCATATTGCTTTCAACCGCATAGACAACAACGGCAATACCATATCGGACAGGCACGAGCGTCTGCGCAGTACCCGCATCTGCAAGGAATTGACCTTGAAATACGGCTTGCATATGGCTGGCGGAAAGGACAATGTCAAACGCAACCGCCTGAAAGAGCCAGACAGGACGAAATATGCGCTTTACGACATCATCAAAATGGAACGGCAACTGGAACGTGCTTATCGCCAACCTGAAACGGCAGGGAGTGGAAGTACATTTCAAGCATAAGGGGCAGACCAGCGAGGTGCAGGGTGTTGTATTCTCCATGAATGGCTACCATTTCAACGGCTCCAAAGTGGACAGGCGTTTCAGTTATTCCAAGATTGACGCGGCTTTGCAGCACAACAGATGCAGGGAACGTATGGGAATAACAGCCGGAATATATGAAACGGCTACACCAAGCGCACCGTCCGGCACGGCACAAAGCGAGTTGTTCAACGGCTCTTGGGGATTGCTAAAAAGCAGTGGCTCATCTTATAACGCTGCTGATGCGGAAGCCAATCAGGAAATGGTGGATATACTTCGCAGAAGGAAGAAAGTTAAGCGCAAGAGAGGTGTTGGGTTCTAATATTCTGTACTAATCCAATTCTCACGACACTTGCGCTCTATATTCATTCGGAGTGTAACCTACCTCTTTCTTGAACAGTCGGGTAAAATGTTGCGGGTACTGAAAACCGAGATTATAGGCGATTTCATTAACGGTGTCGTCTGTAGATGCAAGTTCCGTCTTGGCTATTTCAATAGACTTGTCATGAATGAAATGCAGGGCGGTTGAACCTGTTTCTTTTTTCAATAAATCACTGAAATAGTTGGGCGAGAGGCAGAGCTTGTCTGCACAATACTGTACAGTGGGCAAGCCTATCCGTTTAGCAGCCCCATCATGGAAGTATTCGTCAAGCAACCGCTCAAATCTTGCGAGGATGTCTCGGTTTTGGTTGTCGCGTGTGATGAACTGACGGTCATAGAAACGTGTGCAGTAATCAAGGAACGTCTTGATGCTGTCTGTGATGAGGTTCTTGCTGTGACGGTGTATCGGATGGTTCAATTCATATTGAATCTTGTGGAAGCAATCCATGATGATTTGCCGTTCTTCCACACTAAGGTGCAATGCCTCGTTTGTCTCGTAGGAAAAGAACGAATATTCACGCATTATCCGCCCGAGAGGTGTATTCCGCAGCAGGTCGGGATGGAACATAAGCAGGTAGCCATCTGGTTGGAACTGCATGCCGTCATCTTCCGCACCGAACACCTGTCCGGGCGCGATAAATATCAGTGTGCATAATTATTCCTAAGTCTGTGAAACCGGAACGCATGAAGCAGAATCTCGACATATTAGACTTCACCCTGTCGGCCGACGACATGGCACGGATAAAGACGCTGGATACCGACAAGCCTTTCTTACTCGGCTCGCACGAAGATCCAGAAATCGTAAAATGGTTCATGCAGTACAAAAACGCCTGAACATCAACAACCATATTTCGATAGCCGCTATCGACTATATTAAGAAGTTATTCGTATATGCCTTTATTGTAATCCGTCATGTACTGAGTAAATGTTTTGCCTGTTTGCTGTTTGAAGAAGCGCATGAGATGGCTCGGATCAGAGAAATTGAAATCATCCGCCATTTCACTGACAGTGCGGTTGGAGAATAGCAATTCGTTCTTCAGTTCCTCAAGCAGACGTTGTTTTATCAAATGGGTAGCTGATACTCCGAATTGGGCTTTTACTGAGTTATTGAGTGTGATGCGACTGACATGAAGCATGTCTGCATATTCCTGCACCCGCTGGTGGGTGCGGATATTCTGTTCCAACAAGTCCTTGAACCGAAAAGCGAAATTGTTTTTAGCAATTTCAGCGGGCAAGCAATAGGCGGCAGCGTATGTACGATTGATAATCAGCAAAAGATAATATAGTAAGGAAACAATGATATTGTACGTATCGGACACTGGATTCATCAGCTCATACTTAATCTTTCCGAGCAGCCGCATATATTCCTTCATTTCGTCATGTGTGGCATTGATGTAAGGCGGCGTATCTGTCTGGTAACAATACAAAAGGCGAAAAACGAAGAACTTGTCGGCGATAAAAGTACGCATGAAATCTTCGCGGAATATAAGGAACGTGTAATCCAACGCCGTCTCATCTACATGCCACTCTTGTTGCTGATGGGGTGAAAGCAGGAGAACCATGCCGTCGCGCAGTTCAATCTTGCGGAAGTTCAGTAGCAAATATCCGTTTGCCTTACGGAAAAAGTAGAAGCTGAAGAAGTCTGTCTTAAACCGCTTGTTTTCTGTCAGCACAAGTCCGATGTCCTTGTTTATGGCAGTATTGATGTAAAAATCCACGCCGCAGCGTGTCTTGTTGAACGGTACGCTGACCAGTCGATCAGGGTTGATTATCTCGTCCATATCCTTGTCGTTTTTGCAAAGATAATAATTTCATTTATCAAAATGGCATAATTACCGTTTTTTCAGGCATAGATGTTTCGCCGGATTCTTCCGAACTTTGCACCCGTAATCAATAACAAGACATATAGTCATGAAAAAGACATCCACAGTACAATTGGTGCGCAATGCCACCTTGAAAATCAGGTATGCGGGACACACCATGCTAATTGACCCCGTTTTAGCCGACAAAGGCACTTTGATATCGGCCCTCGGTGTGAATAAAACACCGAGGGTACACCTCACCATTCCTATTCAGGATATTATCGGAGGCGTGGACATGGTGCTCCTGACCCACAATCACATCGACCATTACGAGCCGAGTGTCCCCACACATTTGCCCAAAGAAATTCCTTTCTACGTTCAGCCCCAGGACGCGGACGCCATCAGAAACGACGGATTTACAAATGTGATACCCATCGAAGAAATAAAAACAATAGACGGCATATCCATTTACCGCACGACCGGACATCATGGTTTCGGGCAGATCGGGCAGATGATGGGACCTGTATCAGGTTATGTGCTAAAAGCCGAGGGCTTCCCGACCGTTTATATAATGGGTGACTGCCGATGGGAAGCATGTATCCGAGACACCGTGGAACGGTTCAATCCTGACTATATCGTGGTAAACTCCGGAGGTGCAATCTTTCCCGAATTTTCCAAAACGGACGGTCCTATCATCCCCGACGAGAACGAAGTGATGCAGATACTTGACGAATTGCCTTCGCATATCAAGCTGATAGCCGTACACATGGATGCCATCGACCATTGCCAGACCACCCGTGCAATTCTGCGCAATGAGGCAACGCATCACGAAGCCGACATGAGCCGGCTGATTATCCCGGAGGACGGAGAAACAGTTGTGTTATGAGTGTCTGCATTAAATCCCTGATAAAAAACATGAACATAGTGGTAGGGTGCACTATAGGATGCCCTTACTGCTATGCCCGTAACAACTGCCGCCGTTTCCACATTACCGACGACTTTTCCGTGCCTGAATACATGGAACGAAAACTGCGCATCATCGATACGTCCCGTCCTCATGTGTGGCTCATGACAGGAATGAGCGATTTCTCCGATTGGAAGCCTGAATGGAACGCAGAAATTTTCGAGCGGATCAGCAGCAATCCCCAGCACGCCTATATCTTTCTGACGAAGCGCCCTGACAAAATCAGTTTCTCCTCTGACGACGAGAACGTATGGATGGGCGTGACCGTCACGCGCAGTTCCGAGAAAAGGAGGATTGATGATTTGAAAAAGAATATCAAAGCACGACACTACCATGTCACGTTTGAACCTCTCTTCGATGATATCGGCGAGATTGATTTCGAGGGAATTGACTGGATTGTCATAGGCACAGAGACCGGAAACCGAAAAGGAAAGTCATATTCGCGCCCCGAATGGGTGCTTAGCATTGCAGAACAGGCAAAGGCTCATGGCATACCGGTGTTCATGAAAGAGGATTTGCTGCCGATTATGGGCGACGAAAGAATGATTCAGGAATTGCCGGAACAATTTACCAGACGAATACAATGAATATGGATACAATAAAGGAAATAGATGTAAAGAGTGTAATGACCAAATCCTCTCTGCCGGTGGGAGGATATTCGGTCAACCCTTATGTAGGGTGTCCCCACGCCTGCAGGTATTGCTACGCATCGTTCATGAAACGGTTCACCGGGCACACCGAGCCGTGGGGTACGTTTTTAGATGTAAAAAACTGGAAGCCGATAACGAATCCTCATAAATACGACGGTGAACGTGTTGTAATAGGGTCTGTGACGGACGGTTACAATCCGTATGAAGAAGAATTCCACCGTACCCGAAGGCTGCTCGAAGAGCTGCGAGGAAGCGATGCCGAGATTATGATATGCACAAAGTCCGATCTTGTCCTTCGCGATCTCGACCTGTTGAAGAGTTTTCCCAAAGTGACTGTGTCATGGTCTGTCAATACGCTCGACGAGCAGTTCTGCGCAGATATGGACAACGCCGTAAGCATTGAACGCCGTCTGAAAGCGATGCGTCAGACATACGAGGCAGGTATCCGCACCGTATGCTTCGTCTCGCCCATATTCCCCAGAATAACAGACGTAAAGGCAATAATAGAGGAGGTAAAAGATTATGCTGATTTAATCTGGCTTGAAAACCTGAATTTACGCGGGCAGTTCAAAGGCGGGATAATGACGTATATCCGTGAGAAGTATCCTGACCTCATACCGCTTTACGAGGAAATTTACAATAAAAAAAGGCTTGAATACTGGCAGGCATTGGAGCAGGACATTTCAAATTACGCCAAGGAGCAGGGCTTCCCGTATCGTATAAACGATCTGCCATACGGACGCTCGGAAAAAGGCAAACCTGTCATCGTAAACTACTTCTACCACGAAAAAATACGATTGACAAAATGAGGCTATGCCGGACTGATGCAGAAAAGTTGTAGCGCGGATAAAAGCACCATGTATGTGGATAATATCCGGCAATCTTCCGAGCGTATGCGGGAGATGCTCAACACGCTGCTGGATTCCTTCCGTCTGGACAACGGCAAGGAGCAACCCAACCTTTCCCCTTGCAGGATTTCCGCAATCACGCATATTCTTGAAACGGAGTTCATGCCCATTGCCATGAACAAGGGGCTGACTTTGATAGTGGAGAGCCACACCGATGCGGTGGTTTTGACCGACAAGGAACGTATCCTGCAAATCGGCAACAACTTGTTGTCAAACGCCATCAAGTTCACGGATAACGGTAGTGTATCATTGGCAGCGGATTATGATAACGGTTTGCTGAAACTTATCGTTGAAGATACCGGTACGGGCATGACCGAAGATGAGCAACAACGAGTATTCGGTGCATTTGAACGTCTTTCAAATGCCGCCGCAAAAGACGGCTTCGGATTAGGATTGTCCATCGTGCAGCGTATTGTGGCGATGCTCGGTGGAACTATACGCTTGGAAAGCGAGAAAGGCAAAGGGAGCCGCTTCACGGTGGAAATTCCCATGCAGACAGCCGAGGAACTGCCGGAACAGACAATTCAAGCGCAAATGCGCCATAATCATATCTGCCATGATGTGATTGCCATCGACAATGACGAGGTACTTCTCCTTATGTTGAAAGAAATGTATGCCCATGAAGGGATGCACTGCGATACCTGTACCAATGTTTCGGTACTGATGGAGCTGATACGAAAAAAGGAATACAGCCTGCTTCTGACGGATCTGAATATGCCTGAGATAAGCGGTTTTGAACTGCTGGAACTGTTGCGCTCATCCAATGTAGGCAACTCGAAGAGTATTCCCATAGTCGTGACAACCGCTTCGGGCAGTTGCAGCAAGGAGGAACTTATAGGGCGTGGATTTGCCGGATGCCTGTTCAAGCCGTTCTCCATATCCGAACTGATGGAGATTACGGATAAATGCGCATTAAGCAGCATATTGGATGAAAAGCCGGATTTTTCCACTCTGCTATCTTATGGCAATGAATCCGTCATGCTGGACAAACTGATAGCGGAAACCGAAAAGGAAATGCAGGCGGTCAAGGATGCAGAACAGCGTAAAGACCTCCAAGAACTGGACACACTTACACACCATCTGCGAAGTTCATGGCAGATTCTCCGTGCCGACCAGCCATTGAGGGAACTTTACGCCCAACTTCATGGAAGTGCCACTCCAGATGACGAAGCGATATGCAAAGCGGTGACCGGCTGTGCTGGATAAAGGTGCTGAAATTATCCGGCAGGCAAAAGAAGAAAGGAAAAATACGAAAATGGATAAAACAAGAATCATCGTGGTGGAGGACAATATCGTGTATTGCGAGTTTGTCTGCAACCTGCTGGCACGGGAAGGATTCCGTACCGTGCAGGCTTACCACCTCTCGACCGCGAAGAAACTTCTGCAACAAGCCTCAGACGGGGACATCGTGGTTTCTGACCTACGACTACCCGACGGTGACGGCATCGACCTATTACGATGGATGCGCAAGGAAGGCATGACACAACCGTTAATCATCATGACCAACTATGCCGAAGTGCATACGGCAGTCGAAAGTATGAAACTCGGCTCGCTGGACTATATCCCCAAGCAGCTTGTGGAGGATAAACTTATGCCTCTGCTTCATACCATCCTGAAAGAACGGAGTATCGGACGAAATCGTATGCCCGTTTTTGCCCGTGACAGTTCCGCCTTTCAGAAAATCATGCAACAGATAAGATTAGTTGCCCCTACTGATATGAGCGTGCTGATATTCGGAGAGAACGGCACGGGCAAGGAGCATATCGCCCACCATCTGCATGATAAGAGCAAAAGGGCAGGGAAACCGTTTGTGCCTGTGGACTGCGGTTCACTCTCCAAAGACCTTGCGCCCTCGGCATTCTTCGGACATGTCAAAGGCGCGTTTACGGGTGCGGACAGCACAAAGAAAGGATACTTCAATGAGGCAGAGGGTGGCACATTGTTCTTGGATGAGGTAGGCAATCTCGCATTGGAAACCCAGCAGATGTTACTCCGTGCCATACAGGAACGGAGATACCGCCCTATAGGTGACAAGACGGACAAGAGCTTCAATGTCCGCATCATCGCCGCCACCAACGAGGATCTGGAGAATTGCGGGCGAGCATGACGGCTATCGCAAAATCATCACGACGCCCGAAGGCTTTGACAAAAAGGTGCTCCCTGCCATGCACGAGTTGGAAATCCCCGTCTATAAGGACTATTTCCTGTTGTTCGACGAGTGCGAAAAGGCCATACAGGATGTAGGCTACCGCGGGGACATCTACCTGCCTGTCGAGGATTTTTTCAAATTCGAGAACAAGGCGATGGTTTCGGCAACGCCTATCGTTCCGTCCGACCCGCGTTTCGAGGAAAACGGGTTTAAGATACTGAAACTCGTTCCGACCTATGACAGTCGGATCGAACTGACGCTTTGCACGACCAACAACACGGTCGCAGTAATGCGGAAACTGTTGAAGCGTCTGGAAAACGAAACGGTCTGCGTGTTTCTGAACTCCACGGAAACGATTTTGAGCCTTATCTATGCCCTCAGACTGCAAGGCCGAAGCAGGGTCTTTTGCAGTGAAAAGAGCGTGCGGAAACTCAAACAGATGAACTTCACCGACGCCAGCGAAACGCTCGATGAATTGGCTCCCGTCAATTTTCTGACCAGCCGTTTCTATGCGGCCGTGGATATCAAATTAGACTACAAACCCCATGTAATCCTGCTGACGGATGTAATGCGTGCCCCCTTTTCGGCAGTAGACCCGCAGACCGAGGTCGTGCAGGCCATCGGGCGGTTCCGTAACGGCGTGGCGAGGGCATACCATATCGCCAATACAAGCGACAACCTGCAATGCCTGACCCGCGAAGCCCTCGAACGCCGACTGACGGGCGAGGAAAACATCTATAACCAAATCCGCCAGATACAGCCCGACGGCGAGGATGAAGCGCAGGCCCGTTTCCAAGCCCTGAACGGCATGGCCTACAAACGGTTCGTAACCCGCGACGGAAACCGCAACCATTTCATGTGGGACAATGCGTGGACGGATGAACAAATTAAAGCATATTATCGCTATCCGTCCACGCTGACCGCGGCCTATAAATCGGCTCCGTTTCGATTGACTGTCTGCACGGCCCATTACCCGATAACGGATGCGGACCGTCTGCGTCGTGAGAAAGCGAAAATGAATACCCGCGAATTGTGGCGCGAGGTGGTCGGACAGCTTGCCAAACTCCAAACGGCCCACTCCGACATGGAACCTGCATTTCTGCAAGAAGAACTGGGGAATGAATTTGCGGCAATCGTACAGGCGTTCACGATTCTCGGTGCAAAACGGATGGAAGAATTGGGGTACAGCCGCAGTAAGATCGAAGCGGCCATGACCCGCACCGAAGAAAACGTGCTGCTGACAGCCCCCAAGATGCAGGAAGCTGTTTACGCGCAATACAAAACGGGCGATCTGGTGGCCTGCTCGGAAATCAACAATTTCCTGCATCGGCTGATCGTGAACAACGGCATTCCGTTCGAGGGGCGGCGGGTGGATCGTAAGGTCGTGAAACTCTTTTTCGAGATCGAGGACGACACAAAACGCCTCGGCGGTCAAAAGGCATTTCTGCTCGGAAAAAAGATGTTCGAGTTTTAAGGGCATCGGACCGACTTTGCAAAGGGGACTTATATAAACCCCTTTGCGCAAGTTGGTCCTAAATAAAAACAACAATAATCATTTAATAATCAAAATATAATCTGCCATGACGGGCTTTATTGCATTTCTGTTTGTAGTCTTTCTGATGTTGTCGGGTAAATACATTGTTATCGGACTGTTTATGCTTATTTTTCGCATTCTGCTGACCATTTACAGCATCATAGCTGAAATCCTTGCGGCAATATTCATTCCCTCCAAACCATTCTGACTTTATTTGGAAAGGGGCGAAGCCCCTGACCTGCAAACTGAATCAAACCAATTAAAGATCAAATAAATATGAAACTTTTATCCGCATTGGCTTTGCTGTTTATCGGACCGATCGTTTTGGCCGCAGGAATCAATTTCATCGGATGGTTAGGCGGAAAAATCTGGAAAGAATAAGCTAAATACCATTCCGCAGAATTCGGACCAATTTTGTCAAGGGGTCTTAATATAGACCTTTTGAAAAAATCGGTCCGTTTTTTATGACCGAGCGGACAATCCCTATTTTTCACCCCTCCCCATTTTCAGATGGGAAATTGAATTTTTATCCATTACATATAATAGGATTCCACATAATACAAGCCACCCCTATCTGCGTCCGAAACCATATAACAGCATAGAATTATTGATATTACATGAAGTTGGATTACTACTGATAAGCGATAAACAAAAACTTAACCGCTATGTACGAAACACAAGAGAGAGCTAAACGGATTACGGACATCCATGTTTTATGGGGACAAAGCACGGTTATCGAAGAGCTGATCCAAGCGGGGAAAATCGACGAGGAATACCTCTATCCCTTTAATGGGGACGAGGTGTTGGAATGGTGGCTTGTTACTCCGTGGCTGGCCGAACGACTGAAAGAGCAGGGCGAAATCATCATCGACGAATTAGGGTGTCGTTGGTGGGGACGGCTGACAAGCGGGCAGGCTATTTACATGGACGGCGTAATACAAGAAATCTGCGGGAACGATTAACCCAACTTACAACTAACAAAGTTTCGATTCCATACTCCCGACTATTGGATAGAAACTTTGTTTTCAAGAACTTTGCACAATAAAAGCGCAGCAAATTTCCATAGAGTGTTCTGTCTTTTAGAAACATTTTCTATCTTTGTGTCGTTACCGAATAGGTAACTAACATATTAGTAACGTGAAAGTGTTTCGCGTTTACTCTCACATAGAAATCTGACAGTTTCAATAGGTACGGGAGTAAGCAAGACAGACACTCTTCATTTGTGTAGCTATATATCATCCCGATATATACTGCCAAGTGTGGGGATTTGCTTATTTGTACCAAGGTTTTGTCAGAACCTCTATGTGGATAAGCGAACAACTCCACACTTTCTTTTTGCATATAACCCACCGCAACAGGAGTTGATACGGTAAGACTTGAAACACTTGTTCAACTTAAATAATCTTACTATGAAAAAATTATTTTTATTTGTGCTTACTGCAATGATGATTTGCAGTTGCTCGAAAAGCGAAACAGAAGACAACCCCAACCCAAATCCAGAATCATCCGTAACAGGAATGTGGCTGACCCCCGACGCATTGACCTTTGAATCAACGGGAGGATCGGAAACTGTTTGGCTTAATCTCAATTATAGCGGAACTTCCACAAATGCTCAATGGAAACTGACGGGCGGCGAATCTTGGTGTACGGCATCTAAAACGAGTGGAGGAGACAACGAACAAATCACTTTCGAGGTAACAGAGAATAATGATCCAGATGAACGAAATGCAACGTTTACTTTTACATGTGGATCGGTTTCGACTAAACTTGTCGTAACGCAGAAACAAAAGGATGCCTTGACTGTTACATCGTCCAAAATTGAAATGGACTCCAATGGAGGAATTGCGATAGTTGAAGTCAAAGCCAATATCGACTATGAATATGAAATAGGAAAAGACTGCAAGGATTGGGTAACACTCAAGGAAACTCGCGCACTTCAGACAACAATGCTTTCATTTGATGTTGCCCAAAATACAGACTTTGAAAAGCGGGAAGGAACGATTACTGTTTTTAGCGACGGATTGTCCGAAACCATAACTATTTATCAAGCGGGAGAAGAGCCTACTATTGTACTGACACAAAATAAATACGATGTTTCAGGTGATGGGGAAACGATAAAGGTGGAAATAAATAGCAATGTTGATTTTCAAGTAACGATTCCATCTGATGTAGATTGGATAAAAGAAACATGGACACGGGCTATCTCGACACATACAAAATATTTTAAAATAGCTACTAATTCGCCTAATCAATCTCGAAGTGCGGAGATTTTATTTACAAATACGGAATATAGCCTTTCAGAAAAAATCATCATCAATCAAAAAGCGGCATCTTATGTAACCGTTCATGTCGTTCAAAAGGGAGGATTATCTGATGTACTGGTTGATAAAGAATTAAATCCCGAATCTATTATTTCCATGAAAATAATAGGGGAATTAGATGCCGAGGATTTTTTGACAATCCAGAATATGATAAACCTAAAGAATCTCGATCTTGAAGAAGTGAACCTAACAGAGCTTCCGACAAAGGCTTTTTATAAAATGAAAACCATTGAGAATCTTATATTACCGCATACATTAACGATCATTAACGACAGTGAATTTTATCAAAATTCACTGAAGTCGATAATAATTTCCTCAAATGTGGAAACGATAGGAGAATATGCATTTTACGAGTGTCCATTAAAATCCATTAACATCCCAGCGAGTGTAAAGGCGATAAACAAAGCGGCTTTCATGAATTGTTCATCATTAGCAACCATTACCTTTTCAAAAGGTTCTATGCTGACAAAAATATGCGGAGGAAAAGGTTTTTTGAGCCATGGAGAGAAATATTATTATGGAGCATTTGCAAATTGCACGGCATTAACTTCCATTGAGATTCCCGCAAATGTAGAAATCATTGAAGAAGCGGCGTTTAAAAATTGCACAGCTCTAACGACCGTCACATTCGAGAATAACTCAAGTTTAAAAACGATATGTGGAGCAACCTATGACTATTCTTATTACGGCGGAGCATTTTCTGATTGCATTTCGTTGATTTCCATTGAAATTCCTGCAAGCGTAGAAACGATTGAAGCTGCTGCATTCAAGGGGTGTTCCAAGTTGGCAACCGTAACCTTTGAGAAAGGTTCTCAACTGAAAACTATCGGTGGTGGCTATTCTAATTCTTCTGATTATTATGGTGCTTTCTCGGATTGTCCTATAACCTCTATTGAAATTCCAGCAAGCGTAGAAACGATTGAAGCGGCGGCATTCAAGGGGTGTTTGGCATTAGCAAAAATTACTTTTGAGAAAGGAATCAATCTCAAAAAAATTAGCGGCGGTTATTCTGAAAATAGAAATACAGATGGCTATTTTTATGGGCATGGGGCATTTGCAAAATGCACGGCATTGACATCAATTGAAATTCCTGCAAGTGTTGAGGTAATTGAACCTGAAGCGTTCTGGGGTTGTTCCGCTTTAATAACAGTGTCCTTTGAACACGAATCGCAATTAAAAATCATTCAAGGCAGTTACGAAAAAATCTATGTAGGTCACAGTCCTAACGGATATAACCGCTATTATCGTAGCGGTGGTTTCAGAGGACTTGCAAATCTTACGACATTCGATGCCTCTAATTGCTCGCAAATAGAATCAATTGAACCAAGTGCCTTTTATCATTGTTCTAAACTGCAATCGGTCAAGGTTGGTACAATGATTCCACCCACTTGCGGCATTGATGCTTTCTCAGAATTAAATTCATATACCATATTGACGGTACCAAAGGAAAGCATTGAGGCATATAAACAAGCAAATGAGTGGAAGAATTTTACAAATATTACAGCATTAAATTAAGCTCAATATTTTATGAAAACTCTTGATTTAATATTCTTCGGACTAAAGGGAAAAATAAACGGGCCAAAGGCTCTAAAAGAGTTGGAATCACTCGGAGTTATAAAAGGCAATAAGATAGTTTATGATGATAATGATAAAATCTTAGAGGCTAAAATATATGCAATAATTGACAAATATTTCGGGCAACACTGATTTGTAAATTGAGTGACAGACTTTGTAAAAAGGTTAATCTATAAGACCCTTTTGCAGAGTTTGTCACTTTCTTATTTTGTTTATTCCGCTAATAATCTTATCTTTATAAAGATAAATAACAATCAAATTTTAGCTAAAATGAACAGATACAAACAACCTAAAACAGAATGAAAGACCGACGCATGAGAGGATAAGCAGATAATCCAAAAGGCGGTTAAATGGAGCCAAACAGAGGGAATAGTCCTGCTTGTAGGAAAACCCAAAGACGAAATATTTCCCGAAACATTTATCTACATGTTTGCCCCTAATATGGCAGACATTACAAAGCCCGTCGAAATTGTCCTTACAAAGAACCGACAATACATATTTGGATGAAAGTGCGAACTTAACGAAATGGACGGGATAATCGGCACAATGACGGCTAACGAGGCACAAATCGAGGGAACGGGCGAAAAGGTGAATTTGTTCGACTACCACGTGAAAGCCGATACAATCCTATTCCAATACGTCACACCCGACGGACGGGACGAGGTAGTGAAATTCCCGTTAGCGGGATTTTGCGAAAACTATCTGATGCAGTTTGTAAAATAATTCGGTGGAATTGAATTGCATCGTATCTATAAAGGTTAAGGAGAAAGGGCCGAAAAAATGCGGCGTTTTCCCTTATACATAAAATTTCAGATTAAAAACAAGGCAAATTTTTTCGTTCATTAGTTAGTTTGCGACAATTTTGATTATTTTCTGTAAAGGTCGTCGAGAATGAAGCAGTCCACACGGTTGCCCGTGAGCGCCCCCTCGCGGCCGACAGAGAGCAGGCCGCCCCGGTGACCGATGATCTCCACCTCATCGGCCGTACGCAGGTACTCCGGAGGCCTGGCTCCCCGCTTGATGGTCGTTTCCGGGAAAAAGGCTGCATATTCGGGCGAATCGATGATACGCTGCACGCGCCGGTTGAACTTCGAAGCCAACGAAGCCGAATAGGAGGCGATGGCGATCCGCAGATCGGGATCGCGCCCCAACAGGTAGGCAGGCAGCAGGGTCGAAGCCCCGACGCTCTTGCCATGCTGGGGCGGCATGGTGACGATAAGCCGGCGGACGCGCCCGGCGGCGAATGCCTCCAGTACGCGGTAGTAGGCCTCGTGAAACCACCGGAACTCCAGAAAGGGATAGACTCCGGCGGCAAACAGGCCGAACGGAGGCAAATCCCCCGCAGAAGCCGGTTCTGCGGGGGACAAGTCCTTCAATACATCTATATTCATAGGTCAGTAGTTTTTAAGCTCCGCCCGGTGGCACGGCGCTGCCGAAGGGAAGCGGAGGGTTTCGATACGCACGGGTCATTCCAGAATCGCCGCATCCGACAATCGCAGAACAGCGTTCAACTTTTCGAACAGCAACGGAAAAACGGAACCGCCCGTTGCAGCGGGTATCGAAAACCAAGAACAATGTGTTCGGAAAAAGACCGCAGGAGGCGCCGCTCCGGATGGGATGTGCGATCTTGCGGAGTCGAATCAGAAGAGGTACTCCTTAAGCTCGGAAAAGGAGAAATCGTTGGGGCGTTCCCCCGCTTGGTCGGATGTATGGAATTCCCACCAGACGGGAACCAGGTCGTCGATTCGGTCGGCGTCGCCTTCGGGCAGACACACCTTCGAACGATAGACTACGATCGAGGCGACGAAACGACACTCTTTCGAACCGTAGTCGAATGAAAACGAACCGGAATAGAAACTCTTCTCCCCGATTTCATCCAACAGCTTGCGAGCGACGATACCGTATAACTCCGGAATAATTGGATAGGTCATCGTAAAAGAATTTAGTTCAATAAAAATTTTGCATAAACAAAATAAATCGTTTAACTTTGCAAGACAAAGATAAGTTCAATTTTTGAATTTAATACAAGAGAATCAAAATATTTACCATAAAAAATTTTGATACGATATGACGGGGGATCGCTTAAAACTATTGAGAAAGACAATAGGTCTGACACAAGAGCAGTTAGCTCAACGATTAGGCATCGGAAAGGCCGCCCTTTCGATGATCGAAACGGGCAAGGCGGCGCTCTCGTCCCGGAACAAGAACATCCTGGTTCAAGAATTGAATGTCAATCCGGACTGGCTCGATGGCGGAGAAGGGGAAATGTTCAATGCCGAACCCGATCTGACCGCCTACATGCACCGCACGGACAACACGCTGCCGCTGCAAAGCGTCCCCCTCTACTCCATAGAAGGGACGGCGGGCCTGGTGCCGCTCTTCGCCGATCACGCGCAGACGCGGCCCGTCAATTTCATCCACATCCCCAACCTGCCCAAGTGCGACGGTGCCATCTATATCGTGGGCGACTCGATGTACCCGCTGCTCAAAAGCGGCGACATCGTACTTTACAAACAGCTCAAGGATATCGGCGACATCTTCTGGGGCGACATGTACCTGCTCTCGATCGACATCGACGGCGAAGAGTACATCACGGTCAAATACATCCAAAAATCCGAGCGGGAAGGGTACGTGAAACTCGTCAGTCAGAACCCCCATCACGCCGACAAAGAGGTGGCCGTGGACCGCATCCGGGCCCTCGCCCTGGTCAAGGCCAGTATCCGGATGAATTCGATCCGGTAGCACGAAATCGCGCGAGCCGTTACGGGCCGTACCCGAAACCGGATTTCGGTGCAGCGTTCCAAATGTTCCGGTTGCGATGCCCGCAGCCGGGATTTCTTCCTATTTATAATTACAAAAAGCACAAAAAAAGCAAAGTTTTAACCAAATAATATTTTTTTAATTACGATTTGTGAGTTTTATCCGGAATATATTTCCTATATTTGTGGCATTATATTATAATGTTTTCGACAAAGGAAGGCAGGGTCGAATCGATCGAAACCGTGCCGGACACAGAAAACGACCCAATAAAGCAACCTTATTATATTACTAATTCACATACAGCAATGAATGAAAACAAGGTACAAGAGCTGCAAGATGTCGTGATCCGCTTTTCGGGCGACTCCGGTGACGGCATGCAGCTTACTGGCACGCTCTTTTCCGACACTTCAGCCTTGCTCGGCAACGGAATCTCGACATTCCCCGACTATCCCGCCGAAATCCGCGCCCCGCAAGGTACCGTAGCGGGTGTATCCGGATTCCAGGTGCACTTCGGAGCCAAAAGACAGCTCAACCCGGGCGACTTCTGCGACGTACTGATCGCAATGAACCCTGCGGCACTGAAGGCGAACCGCAAATGGCTCAAGCCGGGTGCAACGGTAATCCTCGACGAGGACTCCATTACCGAAGAGCACCTTCGGAAAGCGGGTTTCGCAACGCTCGACCCGATCCGGGAGCTGAACCTGGAAGATTTCAACGTGGTCGTTCCGAACATTACGGAGATGACCAAGGCGGCTTTAGCGGATTCCGGTCTGGACAACAAAGCGATGGTCAAGTGCAAAAACATGTTCGCACTGGGTATCTGCTTCTACCTCTACAACCGTCCGGAAGATCATGCAAAGCGTTACCTCGATTCAAAATTTGCGAAGAAAAATCCGGCCATAGCCGAAGCCAACAAACGCGCTATCGACGCCGGTTACAACTATGCCGCCAATACGCATCAGTTCGCCAATACATACACCGTGGCTTCGGGCCAGATGGAGAAAGGCACCTACCGGTCGATCAGCGGTAACGTCGCAACGGCATGGGGTCTTTGCGCCGCATCCGAGAAGAGCGGTCTGCCCCTCTTCTGCGGTTCGTACCCTATCACTCCGGCTACCGTCATTCTCGAGGAACTCGCCAAACGCAAGGACCTCGGTGTGAAAACCGTACAGGCCGAAGACGAAATCGCGGGTATCTGTACGGCCATCGGCGCTTCGTTCGCCGGCAACTTCGCCGTGACGACCACTTCGGGTCCCGGTCTTTCGCTCAAGAGCGAGGCATTGGGTCTGGCCGTGATGACCGAGCTTCCGCTGGTAGTCGTGGACGTACAGCGCGGCGGCCCCTCGACGGGTCTTCCGACCAAGACCGAGCAGAGCGACCTTCAGCAGGCCCTCTACGGCCGCAACGGAGAAAGCCCGGTAGCGGTCATCGCCGCCTCGATGCCGAGCGACTGCTTCCACTACGCATTCGAGGCCGGTCGTATCGCCATGGAGCACATGACGCCGGTAGTGCTTCTCTCGGACGGATTCATCGCCAACGGTTCCGAACCGTGGAAGATCCCTTCGATGAAGGATTACCCGACCATCAACCCGCCGATCATCGACAAAACCGAGGACGGAGGCCCTTTCATGCCCTACGCCCGCAACGAGAAGCTGGCACGCAGTTGGGCATTCCCCGGCAAAGCAGGTCTGGAGCACCGTGTAGGCGGACTGGAGAAAGACAAGCTGAAAGGCAGTATCTCGATCGACCCACAGAATCACCAGGAAATGACGAACCTGCGTGCCGCGAAAATCGCCAAGATCGCCGACTACATCCCGCACCAGACGGTTTACGGCGACCCGGAAGGCGATCTGCTCGTAGTAGGTTGGGGCGGTACACGCGGACACCTGCAGAATGCCGTCGATAAAATGCGTGCCGAAGGCAAGAAAGTTTCGCTCTGCCACTTCAACTACATCAACCCGCTGCCGCACGGCGTCGCCGACATCTTCAAGCGCTTCAAGAAGATCGTGGTTTGCGAGCTCAACGAAGGACAGTTCGCCAACTACCTGCGCGGCAAATTGCAGCAATTCGACTACGAACAGTACAACAAGTGCGAAGGCCAGCCGTTCACGGTGACCGAGCTCACGAACAAGTTTCACTCTTTACTGAAATAAAGCCATGGCAGATTACAAATATACTCCGGCAGACTTCAAAAGCGACCAGGAAGTAAGATGGTGTCCCGGCTGCGGTGACCACGCAATTCTGAATGCCGTACAGCGGGCCCTGCCCGAAATTGCCGACCAGACCGATACGCCGCACAACCTCTTCACGTTCATCTCGGGCATCGGCTGCTCGTCGCGCTTCATTTACTATATGAAGACCTTCGGCTTCCACTCCGTACACGGACGTGCCAATGCCATCGCTACGGGTGTGAAGACTGCGAATCCGCGTCTGAACGTTTGGGTTACCTCGGGCGACGGCGACTCGCTGGCTATCGGCGGCAACCACTTCATCCACGCGATCCGCCGCAACATCAACCTCAACGCGATCCTGTTCAACAACGAGATCTACGGTCTGACCAAAGGTCAGTACTCGCCGACCTCGAAGCTGGGCAAAATCACCAAGACCTCGCCCTACGGTACGGTCGAAAAGCCGTTCAACCCCGGCGAACTGGTGATCGGCGCGAAAGGCACCTTCTTCGCCCGTTCGATCGACATGGAGGTGAATCTGACCAAAGAGTGTCTGATCGCAGCGGCGAAACATCAGGGTATGTCGGTCACCGAAGTTCTGCAAAACTGCGTGATCTTCAACGACAAGACCCATGCGGCTTTCGCCGGAGACAAGGCTACCCGCCAGGAGCACACTATCACGCTGCGCCACGGCGAGAAGATGCTCTTCGGCGCCAACAACGAAAAAGGTCTGGTGTTCGAGGATATGCGCCTGAAAGTCGTAACGGTCGGACAGGACGGCTATACGCTGGACAAGATCCTGACGCACGACGCCCACACCAAAGACACGACGCTGCACTCGATGCTGGCCGCAATGAAATATCCCGACTATCCGGTCGCACTCGGTGTAATCCGTTCGGTCGAGGACGAAATCGTTTACGATCAGGCCGTTGAAAAGCAGGTGGAAGAGGTGAAAGCCCAGAGCAAGATCCACTGCGTGGACGACCTGCTCCACTCGGGCGCTACTTGGGAGATCTAATCTTCAAGATATATTCGAAACAAAAAAGCTGTCGAAAACGACAGCTTTTTTGTTTCGATAACAGAGAGAACCGATCTGCAGGAAATATCTCAAAGTTTCAGCACTTCATCGACTCCCATATCCTTATAGGTGGACTCCAGCTCCTCGCCCCGGTCTGAAATAACCAAGAGCTTGTCACCGACCTTCAGTTCGGTATTGCCCTGTGGAACGAAATAATCTCCGTCACGATAGACCATCATCACCAGCGTATTCTCCGGCAGGTTGATCTCCTTGAGCGTAGTGCCCCCCTGAAGCATCGATTCATTGACAAGGACCTCGGTAAATATCGACGGAATATCTTCGTGGACATCGACCCCGAAGGCAGGACTCTTTTCGGCATACCCGAGTCCGAGCAGATTCGCCATCCAACTTACGGTCGTACCCTGCACCAGCAGCGAAAGAATCGTCACCAGAAAAACCACATTGAACAACAACCGCGCTCCCTCCGTACCGGCCAGCAAAGGATAGGTCGCAAAAATAATCGGTACAGCACCGCGCAGACCGACCCAGGAAACGTAAAGACGGGCTTTGGTCGTAAACTTGCGGAAAGGAGCCATACAGGCGAACACCGTGACGGGACGCGCAATGAACATCATGAAGGCTCCTACCAGACAGCCCAGCATCAGCACGTCGGGCTGCAAGAGTTCGTCGAGGTTGACGAGAAGACCCAGCGTAAGAAACATCACGATCTGTACCAGCCAGGTGAAGCCGTCGAAGAAGATCGTCAGCGAACGTTTCTGCGTCAACTGGTTATTACCCAACACCAATCCTGCCAGGTAAACAGCCAGGTATCCGTTCCCGCCAATCAGGTCGGTAAACGAGAAGGTAAAGAAAACGAAAGCGAGCAAAAGCACCGGATAGAGCGAATGATTGCTCAAATTGATCCGATTGATTGTCCATACACCGATCCGGCCGATAGCGTAGCCCATCAAACCGCCGAGCACCATCTGAATGACGAACTTTACGATACTCATCGGTACGCTCACGGCTTCTGCGCCGCCGGATAACACGCCGATCAACACAATGGTAAGGACATAAGCCATCGGGTCGTTCGAACCGCTCTCCAACTCGAGCAAGGGGCGCAAATTTTCTTTCAACCCCTGTTTCTTACTTCGCAGAATGGAAAAGACCGAAGCAGAATCCGTCGAAGACATCGTCGCAGCCAGCAGCAGTGCCGCCGGAAACGACACGGACAACCCGACCCACGGGGCGATGAGCGTGACGAAACCCGCAACGATCACCGCTGTCATGACGACTCCGGCAGTCGCCAGCACGATACCCGGCCCGATCACCGGTCGTATCTCTGAAAACTTGGTATCCATACCTCCCGTAAAAAGGATGATGCAGAGTGCGATCATGCCTACGAACTGGGTCGCTTCAACGGAATGGAACGAAATGAAATTGATGCCGAACAGCATGCCGACCCCCAGGAAAAAGAGCAAGGCCGGGGCGCCGAAACGGTAGGCCGCCTTGCCGGCCATTACCGCGACGAATAGGAGCATGGCTCCAATCAGAACAATGTTCTCCGTAGTAATGATATTATACATAGAAGTCCTTATTTATTTATAATAAAAATGCCTGCCGCATACATCCGCTGACAGGCTCCGCACCCTATTGGGGAATGAACAGATAAGTAATCGTCCCCGATTGTCGGGCAGGCGCCGAATCATCGATATTGAAAAGCGAATTGCGTGCAGCTCCCAACGCAGCCTCCCGCATACAGTCGTCTCCGCCGGAAACGATCTTGGCAGCAACAACCTCGCCCGAAGGATTGACCGTAATGCCGACGACCACTTCGCCGCCCCCTTCGCACTGGTAGGCCGGAACCTCCAGATAACGGCGCGTCCGCACGGGATCGGTCAGCGAAAAGGAGACGGTAACCCGCCCCTTGGCGCGGCTGTCCTGCGCCCGGTCGTCCTCGCCGCTACGCCCCATACGCTCCCGGATCGCACGCTCCTCGGCCAATCCCTGCTCATAAGCGTCCCGGTTGGCCTGCATCCGTTCTCCGACCGCTTCGGCCGACTCCTTCAGCGACGAAGTCATGGAACCGCGATCGTCGTGCGCCCGTTCGTCGAGTGCATTTTCATTGGAGTACTGATTGCGCACATCCCGCCAGTCGCCGCCTTCCTGCGCCTGCTGGCGGGCCCGCACCTCCTGCTCGAGACGCATCTTCTCCGCCTCGAGCTCCGCTAAAGTTTTCGTATCAATGATTATGCCTTGCACGGAAGGTTTGGCCCCCACGACGATTTTTCCCGCCATAAAGGCGATCGCAAGCACCAAATAGGCAATCAACGTAATACATAACCCAACCCGGTGGTCGTAAGCCCATTCGCCCGCATCAGTCTTTTTCGTTTCGAAGGGAAGATGCAATTTGGGAGGACGGGGAGTTTTATCGGGTGCTGCCACGGAGTTTCGGTTTATCATTAGTTTAGGCAAAAATACGATTTTTGAATAATATTTCCTATATTTGCGCGCAAATAATGCGATAAACATTTCCGAAAATGACGGTCGGCCCCACACACGTCGGGACCCGGCAGTCAATGGGAATGTATGTTGCAATTTGAATAAATTCAGACTATGGCTGCCAAACAACAAACCCTCAAAGCCCCGATCTCGTTTTCAGGCACAGGTCTTCACACCGGAGTCAAAGTGACGATGACGGTACACCCCGCCCCGGAGAACAACGGCATCGTTTTCCGTCGCATCGACCTGGAAGGCAAACCCGAAATTCCGGCCCTGTGCGACTATGTTACGGATACCTCGCGGGGCACGACCATCGAAAAGGATGGCGCACGCGTTGCGACCATCGAACATATCATGTCGGCCCTCTGGACCCTGGGCGTGGACAACGCCACGATCGACGTCGATGCCGGCGAAACCCCGATCATGGACGGTTCGGCCAAAGAATATGCGAAAACGATCGTCGAAACCGGCCTGCAACCCCAGGAAGCCGAACGCACCTACTACCACGTCACCGAAAAAATGGTCTATACGATTCCGGAAAAAGGCGTGGCCATCATCCTTTACCCCGACGACGAATTCTCCGTATCGCTGCACGTGGACTACAACTCCAAGGTGATCGGCAACCAGTACGCGACCTTCAATCCCGAAGACGACTACGCCTCGAAAATCGCGCCCTGCCGCACCTTCGTCTTCCTGCATGACCTGGAGCCTCTGATGAAAATGAATCTGATCAAGGGCGGCGACCTGGACAATGCCATCGTCGTTGTGGAGAATCCCGTCCCGGACGATCAGCTCGAACACCTCAAGAAAATCTTCAACAAACAGGATATCCGCATCACGGGCGGCTACCTGAACAACCTGGAACTTCGTTTCAACAACGAGCTGGCCCGCCACAAGCTCCTCGACCTGCTGGGGGACTTCGCTCTGCTCGGCAAACGCATCAAGGGCCGCGTATGGGCTACCCGCCCCGGCCATTTCGCCAACACGGAGTTCATGAAGCAAGTCAAACAGACTATCCGCCGCGAAGGAGAGAAACCCCGCTTCCAATACGACTGCCGCAAACCGCCGGTTTACGACATCAACGACATCCGCCGCATGCTGCCCCACCGCCCGCCGTTCCTGCTGGTGGACCGTATCTTCTACATCGACGATACGATGGTCGCCGGCATCAAGAACGTCACGATGAACGAACCGTTCTTCGTGGGACACTTCCCGGAGGAGCCCGTCATGCCGGGCGTGCTGATCGTCGAAGCCATGGCGCAGTGCTGCGGAATGCTGGTATTGCGCAATATTCCGGATCCGGAACACTATTCGACCTATTTCATGAAGATCGACGGTGTAAAATTCAAGCGCAAGGTGGTTCCGGGCGACACCCTTCATTTCGAAGTTCAACTGCTGGAGCCCATCCGACGAGGCGTAGCCGTAGTCGAAGGCAAGGCCTTCGTCGGCGAAACGCTCGCCTGCGAAGCCACGATGATGGCCCAGATCGTTAAAAATAAAGAGTAACCGCACATGATAAGCAACCAGGCATACATCCATCCCGACGCGAAACTCGGAAAGAACGTAACGGTGGAGCCTTTCGCCTACATCGCCGGCGATGTGGTGATCGGCGACGACTGCTGGATCGGCCCCGGGGCCGTGATCCACGACGGAGCCCGCATCGGCAAAGGCTGCAAGATCCATACGGCCGCATCGATCGCCTGCACCCCGCAGGACCTGAAGTTCGTCGGTGAAAAAACGACGGCAGAAATCGGCGACTACAACGAAATCCGCGAATGCGTCACCATCAGCCGGGGCACCGCCTCCCGGGGCAAGACCGTCGTCGGCAGCCACAACCTGATTATGGCTTACGTGCATATCGCCCACGACGACGTGGTAGGCAGTCACTGCGTCATGGCCAACCGCGTATCGCTCGCCGGAGAGGTCGAAGTCGGCGATTGGGCCGTTATCGGCGGCCACGTAGCCGTACATCAGTGGACCCGCATCGGAGAGCATACGATGATTCAGGGCGGCGCGCTGGTGGGCAAGGACATTCCCCCCTTCATCACCGTCAGCAACAACGATCCGGTACGTTTCGCCTGCGTCAATCGCGTCGGTCTGAGCCGCCGCGGATTCACGCCGGAAACGATCTCACAAATTCACGACGCCTGCCGCATCCTCTTCCAAAGCGGCCTGAACTACCTGAACGGCTGTGAGGAGGTCGAAAAACAGATTCCGCAAAGTCCCGAACGCGACCGACTCATCCGGTTCATCCGCGAATCGCAGCGCGGCATTATCAAGCCCTACTCTCAGAGCAACGAAAAAGACGAATAATTTTTCGACACAAAGGTTTGAAAATAGGAAAACATTCGCTATATTTGTAGCGTAAACGGGTATAGAGAGGTAAGGGGACGAGCAAGTCCCCTTATTTCGTAGATATATTCACCGCTCCCGACCGGCGAATCATCCGCACGATTTTCTCGACCCGCATGCCCTCGCATGCCCATTCCGTCGGGGGGGGGAAAATCGGTAGTTGCGGGCCATGCGGGAACCCGATTACAGCTCCTGCTACAACAGGGACAAGATTCGGGCGCGAATAGTGCTCCTTGCGATGCAATGTTCGAAGAAAACGCAGGACGCAAGACGATGAAAACGAACGGGAAGCGACGATTCCCTACATTTTCGTCAAAAAGCCGAACGCCTCCGGGCCGGCCGCAAAAACGACTTTATTGATAACATCAGCAAATATGATCGATTGTACGAAAATCACCGAAATAGCCAATGCCAAACTCGTCGGCACCGACCTGTTCGTAGTGGATTGCACCTGTTCGCCCGCCAACGAAGTGGAACTGCTGATCGACAGCGACACCTCGGTAGGTATCGAAACCTGCGTGGAGCTGAGCCGCGCGATCGAGGCCGAATTCGACCGCGACACGGAGGATTTCTCCCTCACGGTAGCTTCGGCAGGCATCGGCTCGGAACTCAAGCACCTCCGCCAATACCGCAAACTGATCGGCAAGCCGGTGGAAGTGCTACTCAAAAGCGGCGTGAAGATTCTGGCGACGCTCGACGAGGCGGACCAGGAGGGACTCACCCTCTCCTACGAGGAGAAGCAGGCCGTAGAGGGTAAAAAGCGGAAACAGACGGTGCGGGTTACGCGCCGCTACCCTTTCTCAGAGATCAAATACACGAAGGAATACCTCGATTTCAAATAGTGGAAATTCAAAAATAAACAAGATAAACTACCAATGGATAATCTTAATCTTATCAGCAATTTCGCAGAGTTCAAGGAGCTTAAAAACATCGACAAGGCCACGATGATCGGAGTCCTCGAGGACGTTTTCCGCCACGCGCTTCAGAAGCAGTTCGAAACGGACGAGAATTTCGACGTGATCATCAACCCGGAAAAGGGCGACCTGGAGATCTGGCGAAACCGTACGGTCGTGGAGGACGGCACGGTGGAGAATCCGAACATGCAGATCGCCGTATCGGAGGTTAAGGCCATCGATCCGACCTACGAAGTGGGCGACGAATACGTCGATCCGATCAAACTCGAATCGTTCGGACGCCGGGCCGTGCTGTCGCTCCGTCAGAACCTCGCTTCGCGCATCCTCGACCTGGAGAAAGCCAACCTCTACGAAAAATATTCGGAGAAGGTCGGCGAGATCATCACCGGCGAGGTATATCAGGTATGGAAGAAAGAGGTGCTGATCCTCGACGACGAGGGCAACGAGCTGATCCTGCCCAAGACCGAGCAGATTCCCAACGACTACTACCGCAAGGGCGACACAATCAAGGCGATCGTCAAGAGCGTCGAGATGAACAACAACCAGCCGCGCATCATCCTTTCGCGCACGGCCAACCAGTTCCTCGAACGGCTCTTCGAGCAGGAGGTCCCCGAAATTTTCGACGGTCTGATCACCCTCAAGAAGATCGTCCGCATCCCCGGCGAGCGTGCCAAGGTAGCCGTCGAATCCTACGACGAACGCATCGATCCGGTCGGTGCCTGCGTCGGCATGAAGGGATCGCGCATCTACTCGATCGTCAAGGAGCTGCGCAATGAAAATATCGACGTGGTAAACTACACGACCAACCCGCAGTTAATGATCCAGCGTGCCCTGAACCCCGCGAAGATTTCGAGCATCACCATCGACGAGGAGAAGAAGACAGCTTCGGTCTATCTCAAGCCCGACCAGGTATCGCTGGCCATCGGCAAGGGCGGCCTGAACATCCGGCTTTCGAAGATGCTGACCGGCTACGATATCGATGTTTACCGCGAAATCGAGGAGGAAGACGTTGCACTCACCGAATTTGCCGACGAGATCGACGGCTGGGTGATCGACGCCCTGAAAGCCTGCGGCTGCGACACGGCCAAGAGCGTGCTGGAACTGCCCGTCGAAGAGATCGCCGCCCGTGCCGACCTGGAGCTGGAACAGGCACAGAAAGTCGTCGAGATACTGAAAGCGGAATTCGAGGAGTAATCCGTCCCATCGCACAAAAATTAAAACCGATATATGAGTAACGAAAGAAAATTAAGACTTATCCAGGTTGCCAAGGAGTTCAAGGTGGGATTGAATACCATCACGGACTTCCTGCAAAAGAAGGGTATAAAAACCGACGGTTCGCCCAATACGCTGGTGGAGCCGGACGTCTATGCCGTTCTGGAGAAGGAGTTCGGCGGGAGCCGAATTACCGGCAACGAGAGGGACAACATCCGGGAAAGGATCGCCCAAAAGCAAGCTACGATCACCCTCGAGGAGACACAAAAACAGCCGCGCGAAGAGGCACAGGAGGTAATTATCAAAAGCAACGTCATCAGCATCAAAGACGAACTGCCCCAGCCCAAAATTCTGGGCAAAATAGATCTTTCTCCCAAGCCCAAACCGGCACCGCAACCGGTAAGCAAACCGGCGGCAGAGCCCGTACCGGAGGCTGCGGCTCCGAAACCGCAGCCGGCACCGCAACCGGCCGCCCCCAAAACGGAAGCGGCACCTGCCTCCGAAACGGCTTCCGCAGCCAAACCCGAACCGGAAGCGGCGCCCAAGAGCGACAACATCTTCCGCCCCGCCGTGCAGACCCTCACGGGCCCGCAGGTACTCGGCACGATGGACGTATCGGGATTCACACCGGGCAACCACCACAAACGCAAACGCCTGAGTAAAGAAAAAGTGGACGTGACCCGTACGCCGGCAGGCAGCCCCAAGCCGGGCAGCAACGGCAAATCCGCCGCACAGCCCGGCCGCGGACAAGGCCCGCAATCCAACCAACCCCGTCCGGGAGAGAACAAGAAGACCCGCAAGGACAAACTCAAAGCTCCGAAGCCCGTCGTTCGCCCCGAAATCAGCGACGAGGAGGTTTCGAAGCAGGTAAAAGATACGCTGGCCCGCCTGACGTCGAAAAACGCCAAGAGCAAAGGTTCGAAATACCGCAAGGAAAAACGCGAAGCCGTAGCCGAGCGCATGAACGAAGAGTTCCAGCGCGAAGAACAGGAACGCTCCATCCTGAAGGTCACCGAATTCGTGACCGTGGCCGAGCTGGCTACGATGATGAACGTTTCGGCGACCGAGGTCATCACGGCCTGCATGAACCTGGGCCTGATGGTGTCGATCAACCAGCGTCTCGACGCCGAGGCGCTCGTGGTCGTAGCCGAAGAGTTCGGCTTCAAGACCGAATTCGTATCGGCGGACATTCAGGAAGCCATCGGCGACGACGAACAGGACAGCGAGGAAGACCTCGTGCCGCGACCGCCGATCGTAACCGTCATGGGACACGTCGATCACGGTAAGACTTCGCTGCTGGACAACATCCGCAAAACCAACGTCATCGAAGGCGAGGCGGGCGGTATCACCCAGCACATCGGTGCTTACAGCGTCGAGCGCAACGGTCAGAAAATCACGTTCCTCGACACCCCCGGCCACGAGGCTTTCACCGCCATGCGCGCGCGCGGTGCCAAGATCACCGACGTAGCGATCATCATCGTAGCGGCGGACGACAACGTGATGCCCCAGACCGTCGAAGCGATCAACCACGCGCAGGCGGCAGGCGTTCCGATGGTTTTCGCCATCAACAAGATCGACAAACCCGCAGCCAACCCCGACCACATCAAGGAGCAGCTCTCGCAGATGAACTACCTCGTGGAGTCATGGGGCGGTAAATACCAGGATCAGGAGGTTTCGGCCAAAAAGGGCCTGAACCTCGACAAACTGCTCGAGAAAGTGCTGCTCGAAGCCGAAATGCTCGACCTGAAAGCCAATCCGAACCGCCGCGCTTCGGGAGCCGTCATCGAATCGACACTCGACAAGGGGCGCGGTTACGTGGCTACGGTGCTCGTACAAAACGGTACGCTGCACATAGGCGACGTAATGCTTTCGGGCGTGCACACGGGCCGCGTGAAAGCGATGTTCAACGAAAACGGCCAAAAAGTGACCGAAGCTGGCCCTTCGACGCCGGTACAGGTGCTCGGCCTGAACGGTGCTCCGCAGGCAGGCGACACGTTCAACGTCATGGAGGACGACCGCTCGGCCCGTGAAATCGCCAACAAACGCGAGCAGCTCCAGCGTATCCAGGGCATCATGACCCAGAAGCACGTGACGCTCGACGAAATCGGACGCCGCATCGCCATCGGATCGTTCAAGGAGCTGAATATCATCGTAAAAGGCGATGTCGATGGTTCGGTTGAGGCTATGTCGGGTTCGCTGATCAAGCTCTCGAAGGAGACCGTGCAGGTGAATGTGATCCACTCGGCCGTCGGTCAGATTTCGGAATCGGACGTTCTGTTGGCGGCGGCCTCGAATGCCATCATCGTCGGCTTCCAGGTCCGTCCGTCGGCATCGGCACGCAAGCTCGCCGAAAAGGAGGAGATCGAAATCCGCCTCTATTCGATCATCTACGATGCGATCAACGACATCAAGGATGCCATCGAAGGCATGCTCGAACCGGTGATGAAGGAAGAGATTGTCTGCTCGGCGGAAGTCATGGAGATCTTCCGAATTTCCAAAGTCGGCACCGTCGCCGGATGCGTCGTCCGAGAAGGCAAGCTGACCCGCCACACCCCGATCCGCGTGATCCGCGACGGTATCGTGATCTACACGGGCAAGCTCGGCTCGCTCAAACGGTTCAAGGACGATGTCAAGGAGGTGCTCACGGGCCAGGACTGCGGTCTGAACATCGAATCCTTCAACGACATCCGCGTAGGAGATGTCATCGAAGGTTACGAGCAAGTCGAGGTAAAACGCAACTAACCGAATGCAAGGAATCTTATCTAAAATAAGAAAAAAGAAATGAACACTCAGATTAAATTCACAACGGCAGCCGAAGCCGTGAAAGTCATCAAATCGGGTGACCATATTCACCTCAGCTCGGTCGCTTCGGCCCCCCAGTGCCTGATTAAGGCCATGTGCGAACGCGGCGCCAACCACGAATTCAAGGATGTGCACATCCACCACCTGCACACGGAAGGGCCGGCTCCCTATGCCGATCCGCAGTTCGAAGGCATCTTCCAGCTCGACTCGTTCTTCGTGGGCGGGAACGTGCGCAAAGTGACGCAAAGCGGCTATGCGGACTACATTCCCATCTTTTTGAGCGAAACCCAGAAGCTCTATCGCAGCGGCACGGTACCTTGCGACGTAGCGATGATCCAGGTATCGACGCCCGACAAACACGGCTACGTTTCGCTCGGCACCTCGGTCGATGCGACCCTGGCAGCCGTGGAAACGGCTCGTACGGTGATCGCAGTGGTGAACAAGCACGTTCCCCGTTCGTTCGGCGACGCAATGATCCACTCGTCGAAAATCGACCTCTTCGTACAGGACGATACCCCGCTGGAAGAGGCACATTTCACCGAACCCAACGAGATCGAAACCCGCATCGGCAAGCACTGCGCGGCCCTGATCGAAGACGGTGCGACGCTTCAGATGGGTATCGGCGCTATTCCGAATGCGGTTCTGGCACAGCTCGGCAACCACAAGAACCTGGGTATCCATACCGAAATGTTCGCCGACGGCGTTCTCCCGCTGGTGGAGAAGGGCGTTATCAACGGCGAAGCGAAGAACATCGACAAGGGCAAGATGGTTTCCACCTTCCTGATGGGTTCGCAGCGGGTTTACGACTTCATCGACGACAACCCGGGCGTACTGATGATGGACGTGGGATACACCAACGATCCGTTCATCATCGCCAAGAACGACCGCGTAACGGCCATCAACTCGGCACTCCAGGTGGATATCACCGGTCAGGTTTGCGCCGATTCGCTGGGTACGAAATTCTATTCGGGTGTCGGCGGCCAGATAGACTTCATCTACGGCGCTTCGCTGTCGAAAGGCGGCAAGGCGATTATCGCCATGCCTTCGGTGACCAACAAAGGCATCTCGAAGATCGCTCCGGAACTGACCTGCGGCGCAGGCGTGGTAACCACCCGCAACCACATCCACTGGTTCGTCACCGAAAACGGCGCCGTCAATCTCTACGGCAAAAGCCTGCAGGAGCGTGCGCGGCTGATCATCTCGATCGCCGATCCTTCGGCCCAGGAATCCCTGGACCGGGCAGCATTCGAGCGCTACGGACAGCACCACCACTACGTGAAAAACTACATGGGCAAATAATAAACCTGCCCTTCAAAAGAAAGGCCCCGGATGCAACATCCGGGGCTTTTTTCACTTTCGGCCGCGACCGGCCAATATATCGACTCTGCGGTATTCGTACTCTTGCGCGGGCTTTCGAAAACAATACCCCCGATGGACAATACGAAATATTCGCACCCAAAAACAGAAAAGTCTGCTTCCCAGCAGACTTTTCCACACACAATCTTTAACAAATAAAATTTCTTGGCAAAAATTTTTCTCTAACCTTTCATCAACCCTATTAACACTTATCTCTTTTCACGTTACAAAGATCGCCGTATTATCCATATTCTACAATCGCCGAAACAGGCTAAAACCACAGAAAACCATCCCCATTACAAGGGATAAGCTACCATAAGCCTCCTTCGGACAGGCAAATATGAATCCACAATGCCCCACGATGCCACAATAGATCTCTCAAAAAATCGGGCCGCCGCAAGATACGACTTACGGATGATAATGCCAAATAATTCTTTATATGCCTCCTCAATGTTCCCCGTTGTTCCTACCTGTCCCTGCGGACAGCGGTGAAAACGACTAAAACTCCGGCCGAAATCGGATCGTGTATTTTACATCGAGAGCGTATCGAGATTATGTTGGAACGCCTCCCAATAACGCCCCACCTGATAACCATCGACAAACCCATGATGGAAACTTACAGCCACAGGCATCGTACGGCGTCCCTGCATATCGACCATTATCTTTCCGAATACCGACAAAGGGATATTCTCGCCTGCATTCTGCGGAAACTGGAACTGTAACCCTGTGAAGCTATACCACGGATTCACACTTATAACAAACGTGTCCTTCTCGGAATCGGCTCCGTACGCATCTCCCTCGCCCCGCAGCGCGGCCGCAATGATCCCTCGCGCTTCAGCGACAAACTTCTCCAGCGTATCCTTATAGGGAATGATAACCGATGCAAAGGAGTGATCCTCACGCGCAACCGCCGTATTGAGCCTGATCCGATCATATAGCCAGACCTTTCCATCGACCTGCCTGTACCTCAATGCCTCAATGGAATTGACAGCCCGTAGCGAAGCGTACATCGCATAGTGCGAAAACTTGATACCCAGCGCTTTCGCCCGAATATACGCTTCCGTTACATCGACCTGCGATGTAACACTGTAATAAGGATTGGCGAAATCCCGGAAAAAAAGATAGTTCTCCCGACGATTCCAATTATCAATATCTACCGGATGTTTCATAGTCGCACATAATTATCCCCAAACTTACAAAACATACGGAATTATCCGCGAGTTTTTCGGCGAATAATATGGATCATACATTCAAAAACAAAGCGGAACGGCGTGTGACGGCGAGCGGCATCTTTACCGATTGTCCTCGGTCCCGATTCCATATCGACATATACTCGTCCTTTCCATAAATTTTTTGGAAACAGCAAACTCCGGACTATATGGGATATAGTTGGGTCAAATAATCTGTTTACCAATAAACAAAGTATAGGAAACGATTTGACCGTCGGGTTTTTGAACGGTATATGTAGTTTCTCCCTGAAGTTCCAAACCTTTTCGTTGCTCTTCCCAGGTTATTTCTTTGACAGGACGATTATTTATGGCTACAATTATATCACCGATTTCGATACCGGCTTGCTCTGCGACTCCTCCTTTATATAGGCCATTGACAATCCAGCCACCGCAAATATCCGTACGGTCACCAGTAACCATATGCGTCACCGACGATTGGGCGTAGGTACCCTGATTCTCATTGCGTTTGACCCATACAGAAGAACTTACCGGATCCAAAACAATGTCGTAGAGCGACCAGATCTCATTACCTATTATACCTATATAGGGTCTGTCCGACGATAATGCCCCCTTTTCATTGAGCGAGTAATCTATCACGATATTTTCGAGCGTATCGACCATACAGAATTTTGCAGCCCTTATCGTAACCTCCTCAGAACCGCCGCCGATACCTCCGGCCTGCGTACGAAAATATGCCTTCGGCACATCCATAAAATTGAATGCAGACGCCGTTTCATTCGTGAGAATAATCGTGGAGCCGCACCCTAAATCCATTCTAAACCAACCCTCCAGGCTATTTTCATCGTCGATTTGCAGCGTCGCCTTTACATCGATACGGTTATCCTCGAATCGAGCGTCGAGTTTTACATAATTATCGAGCTGTTCAGCTAACAACGGTTCTTTTAACTGGCGCAAATAGCTCTCGCTGAAATTGATTTCCAGAGGATTCATCAATAGATGAGTATTACCTAACAAGCCGTCAGTGTGCCTCCCGAGGAGATCACGCAACTTAATTATAGGTGTAATCTCGTTTTGGTATTCCCTCGCCCCGCAATGGACTGTAATCGGATCGATGAATATGTCTATGCGTTCAGGCTCGCCATTCCCCGCACCTCCCATTGTTGCCTTACCTTTTCGTCCGAAAGCGTTTTGCAGATGATTGAGTTTCAAATAATCTTCGTCGAGATAGAGAAAGTCAGCTCCGGTATCGTAAATAAGGGTAACGGGAATAGTATCATTCAAGGTCGATTGCAGATACAGATGTCCGTCGAAAACAAACGGAATAGCTCCCTCAGGAACGTCAGCAATGCTTTTCAACGAAAATAAAGCAGAGAAAAAACAAACTAAACAAAATATTTTCTTCATAACCGAATCTATTTTTCAGCATCTATCTCTAAATGGCCCCATCTAAGAAACGCTATATTGATTTTATTTCAAGACAATTTAACGAATTCTCTCTATTTTTCAAACGATATTCAGCTCATTAACAGGATTTCGGATTCGGGCGCCATCATTCCCGGCTTTTGGCTGCGTTTATAAACCGCCCCCCCCACTACGAATACGTGCTGTAAAGCGTATGCCCACGCCAACCT
>OLXJ01000129.1_pt1 | contig 50803 bp, 52 predicted proteins | sample 1644591 | NCBI WGS metagenome assembly OLXJ01 (sample SAMEA103958150, study PRJEB25191) | human gut metagenome | biome: human-associated habitat [ENVO:00009003]; feature: intestine environment [ENVO:2100002]; material: feces | place: Germany | collected 2013/2015 | reverse complement strand
TTTTGAGCTCCTCGAGCTCTTCGGGGGTGAGTTCTTTGCCGGACATGCTGAAAAAAGAGGAACAGTAGATAGCCAAAACGGACCGTTGTCAGAAGCGGTCCGTTTCGTCGAATCTTGGAGCGGGCGAAGGGAATCGAACCCTCGTATAAAGCTTGGGAAGCTTTCGTTCTGCCATTGAACTACGCCCGCATGAGTCGCTAATTATGCCCAAAACTCTCAAGGAAACCAAGAGCTTGGCAAAAATTCGGCGTCTTTCCATCTATTTAGAGATAGAACTCATTGGGCTTATGGCCGCCAAGCAATGGTGACAGCCGGGCCGTGATGGCAGCTTTGGCGGCAGCGGGTTGCGCTTTGGCACCCGAAGCGCAGCTGGCTACGCAACGCATACAGTTGATACAGAGGTTGATATCTGTCTTGGACGGATCCTGCGCGTCAATTGCGCCAGTTGGGCAAGCGGCAATACACACACCGCATTTGCGGCACATGGCTGTGTCGGTTTCAGGCACAAAAGCGGCTTTGTAGGCCGGGCGGTAGGGACGATTGCCGGGAACGACAACAGGCGATTCGTCTTCTGCGGCGTATTTTTCGCAGACGCGGCGTCCGAAGTCGCGGATTTCAGCGAAGTCGTTTTCGTCGGGACGGCCGCGCTCCAGATCAGGCACAAAAACATGCGCAGCAATCGTCGCGGCGCTGGCCAAAACCGTAGCTTCTGCTTTTTCGCACAAATCGTTGAGTTCGATAAGAGCGTCTTCATAGGCGCGTCCGCCGTACACGGCAAAGGTGACGACCTTGACACCCTGCAGATGGGCACGCGCGAGTTTTTCTGCCATCGGTGTCGGAAGGCGGCCGGCGTAAACAGGCGCAGCGACGACGGCGACGGAGCCTGCCGGAATTTCCGGGACTTCGGTTTCTCGATCGGTGAGATTGACTTCAATGGCGGCGTTCTGCGAGATTGCGCGGCAGAACGCATAGGTCGTGTCGTAGGTGCTTGAACACGGTGAAAAATAAAGGTGATAAACAGGCATGGCAGTCTCAGGCTTGGGGAAGAAAACAGCAAGGCGCGTTGCGGCTAGGCAGAGCCTCGACAGGACTAAGGATATTCCAAAGCAAAACGCCGCGCGAGTGCGCGGCGTTGCCTGTGGAGGAATTTTTTATCTGTGGCTCATGCGTCGCACCAGCCAGTCGCCGAAACTTTGCATGGCTTGCACGAACACGATGAGGATCACCACCACGGCGAGCATCACGTCGGGCATGAAGCGCTGATAACCGTAGCGAATGCCCATGTCGCCCAGACCGCCGCCGCCGATGGCACCGGCCATGGCCGAGTATCCCACAAGACTTACCAAACTGATGGTAAGGCCCGCTACGATGCCGGGCATGGCCTCGGGCAACAAGACCTTCATCACGATCTGCAGATTGGTAGCGCCCATGGCCTGAGCGGCTTCAATCAGTCCCTTGTCGACTTCGCGCAGGCTGGTTTCCACCAGACGTGCGATAAAGGGCGCAACGGCGATCGTAAGCGGCACAACGGCAGCGGCTGTGCCGATGGAGGTGCCGGCAATGACACGCGTGAGCGGAATGATCGCCACAAGCAAAATGATGAACGGCGTGGAGCGCACGGCGTTGATGATCCAGCCGAGCACTTTGTTGAAAATCGGCATCGGGTGCACGCCGCCGTTGTCGGTGACATGCAGCAAAATGCCCAACGGAATGCCGAAGACGGATCCGATGAAACCCGACAAGCCCACCATGATGACGGTTTCGACGAACGAGTCCCAGAGCATGAGCATCAGATCAGAGGACATGGCTTGTGACCTCCTCAACGGTGACGTTGTGCTTGCGCAGATATTCGAGCAACTGAGAGAAAGTGTCGGTGTTGCAGCTCGTCAGAATCGTGAGTGTGCCAAAGCCTTTTCCCTGCACTTCGTCGACCTGCCCCAACAGAATATTGACGTCGATATTGAACATGCGGCTGGCTTCTGAAATCACCGGACGCGTCACTTCGCTGCCTACAAAACTGAGGCGCAGAATGTGTACCGAGTCCTTGTCAAGACCGGCCACTTGTTCGCGTACGCGCTCAAGCATGGAGCCGGGTAGTTCCTGGGCCATGATGTTGCCGATGAGCGCCTTGGTGGTTTCGGTTTGAGGACGACGGAAAACGTCAATCACCGATCCCTCTTCCACGACAATACCTTTGTTCATGACGGCAACGCGATCGCAAATCTGCTTTACCACATCCATCTGGTGGGTGATCATGACGATCGTCAGTCCGAGCTCTTTATTGATGCGTTTTAAGAGCTCAAGCGTGGCAATGGTCGTTTCGGGATCCAGTGCGCTCGTGGCTTCGTCAGAGAGAAGCACGCGGGGATCGTTAGCAAGGGCTCGGGCAATGCCGACACGCTGCTTTTGTCCGCCTGAGAGCTGAGCCGGATACTTATTGCGGTGCTCGCTCAGTCCTACGAGATCAAGGAGCGGATCGACCTTGGCTTTGATTTTGGCCTTGTCCATGCCGATCAGCTCGAGCGGGAAAGCGGCGTTGTCGAACACCGTGCGGGAACTCAGCAGATTGAAGTGCTGAAAGATCATGCCGATGTTGCGGCGCGAAGCGCGTAGTTCGGCTTCCGTCATGGTGTTGAGGCATTTGCCGTCGACGGTGACCGTCCCTTCACTCGGACGGTTCAGGAAATTGATGCAGCGCACCAGCGTGGATTTGCCCGCCCCGGAACGGCCGATAATGCCGAAGATTTCGCCTTGTTCAATGTGAAGCGAAACGTCCTTGAGAGCGTAAAAAACTCCGCCTTCGGGAGTGGGGTAGCGCTGCGTGATGTGTTGTAGATCAATCATCGCGCGTGGTCGGAAAAAGAGGACGGCGCGTCAAAAAGATGCGACGCCTAAGTGTAATCCGCGCATTTTATCGGGTTTTGGCCTGTTTTTCTTGAGTATTTCGGCGTAGTCGCTTGTTGTGTCAAAACTCAGGAAGCCGGCGTTTGATCTTGCGGCTGCATCGCCAGTGTCCACAGACATCCCTTTTTACTCTTTTTGGCGATGCGCTCGAGAAAGGCCTCGTGTTCAGCCATTTCATCGGCAGGCACCGTGGCGCGGACAAATAGGCTTTTGTCCGGGATCTGAAAGCCATTTTCGCCGGCTTCAATTGTGTCGCTCAGCAATTCTCCTTGCTTGCGGGTCATGGCGAGATAGACCTCAGCCAAAAGCCGCGCGTCGAGCAAGGCACCGTGCAGGGTACGGGCCGAGCGGTCGATTTCATAGCGAGAGCAGAGCACGTCGAGGTTATTGCGAAGCCCCGGGAACATGTCGGAGGCCATCTTGAGACTGTCGGTGACCTTCAGACAATAGTCTTCAATACGCCCCTTGCCCAGACGGCCGAGCTCCATATTGAGAAAGCCCACGTCGAAGCTTGCGTTGTGGATGATGAGTTCAGCGCCTTCGATGAACTTAAGAAAATCGTCGACGATGTCGGCGAAAATAGGTTTGTCGGCCAAAAAGGCATTGTCCAGACCGTGTACGTCCACCGCTTCGATCGGCACGTCACGCTCGGGGTTAATGTATTGGTGGAAAAACGCTTCGGGTCGATCGCTCAAAGTGCGGCCGACTATTTCCGCACAACCGATTTCCACGATTCGATCGTCTTTATCAGCGTTAAGGCCCGTGGTTTCCGTATCCAGACAAATTTGACGCATGATGAATCCTAATGCCGGTTATCCGGCGAATTGTGCAGCCCCCATATTGGCTAGTTCGTCGGCTCGTTCGTTTCCGAGGTCTCCCGCGTGCCCCTTGACCCAGCGCCAGTCAATGTCAAACCGGCCTGCAAGTTCATCGAGTTTTTGCCAGAGTTCGACGTTTTTGACGGGTTTGCCGTCGGCGGTGCGCCAGCCTTTCTTTTTCCAGCTGTGAATCCAGCCGGTGATGCCGTTGCGCACATAGCTCGAATCCAGATGCAGGATGATCGGTACGGGGCGCTTAATGGCGCTTAAGGCCTCAATGACGGCAGTGAGCTCCATCCGGTTGTTGGTGGTTTGGGCTTCGCCTCCGTAGAGTTCGTGCGAGTGAGCACCAAAGCGCATCAAAACCCCCCAGCCGCCGGGCCCAGGGTTGCCTTTACAAGCGCCGTCAGTCCAGATTTCAAGAACAGTCTGCTGCGTCATTCGAAGTCTTCAGTGATTCGGAATTTTTCAGTGTGGCCGAAACGGTTTTGCCGGACTTGGCGGCAGCAAAGTTGACTTTGCCTACGAGCGTGGGTTTGACGCCAACCTTGCGGGCAGACAGCAAAATCACGTTGCTCAGTGTCGGCCACCAGCGGTCTCCGGCTTTGTCAAGCCAGCCGGGTAACCGCACGTTGGCGGAATTTTTGCCGGGGCTTACGGCATACACACCGAAGTTGCCGCCTTCAAGCGAGAGCCCGGCTTTTTGTACGGCTGATTTGACGGAAATGATCGGAATGCCGGCAGAGCCGTCGGGGAGAATTTTTCTCGTCGGAAAAATTTTCTCGCGCAATGCCCAGCCTCCCATCGCGTTGAAAAAAAGAGTGATCAGTAAGCCATTGGGAGCAAGCACGCGAGCCGCTTCCGAGAGTGTCGCCTGCAACTCTTTGGGGTGTCGGTCAAACGTATGCGCGAGCACAACGACGTCACAGCACTCTTCGCAAAGCGGTAGTGCATCGGTCTGCGCGAGGACGCGGCATCGAAAGTCGTGGCTGTCTGCGTTGGCGTGTATCGTATCGTCAATGAGGATGCGGTGGGTGATCGGACTGGCGGCAAAGGGATTTAGCGCCCCAAGACCGATTTGAAGCGCTCGATTGCCTGATTTGTTGGCGAGAAAACGCGAGCAGGCGCCTTCCTCCCAGGCCAGAACGGTCCGGCCTGCGGGGGAGGCGAGAAACGTTTCCCAGGTGACCGAGCGCATATCTGTTGACGGACGACGCGTCAAGCGATTAGCGACGGCCGAAGCCGCCGAAGCGGCCGCCCAATTGACCAAGCGCACGCATCATCTTGGCCATGCCGCCCTTTTGCATGTGCTTCATCACGTCGCGCGTCTGTTCAAACTGCTTGAGCAGGCGGTTGACTTCCTGCACGGTGACGCCGGCCCCTGCGGCAATGCGGCGCTTGCGGCTTGCCTTGATGATTTCGGGGTTGCGGCGTTCCTTGGGCGTCATCGAGTTGATGATGCCTTCGGTGCGGCGGATCTGCTTGGCGGCATCCTTGTCATTGACGTGTGCGGCAGCTTGCTGGAACTGAGCCGGGAGTTTTTCAATGATGCCCGAGATCGGTCCCATATTCTTCATCTGCGAAATCTGCCCCTTGAAGTCTTCCAGGTCGAACTTGTCGCCGGACTTGATCTTCTTGGCGAGCTTTTCAACGGTCTTTTGGTCGACCGACTTCTGAACATCTTTGACGAGCGAGACGATGTCGCCCATGCCGAGGATACGACCAGCCATCTGCTCGGGATTAAAGAGCTCGAAGCCGTCGAGCTTTTCTCCCAAACCGACAAACTTGATGGGTTTGCCCGTGACCATGCGCACCGAAAGGGCCGCACCGCCGCGGCTGTCACCGTCAAGCTTGGTAAGTACGACGCCGGTGAGCGACAGTCGTTCGTTAAAGGCACGTGCTGTGTTGACGGCATCCTGACCGAGCATGGCGTCGATCACAAAAAGCGTTTCGGCCGGATTGAGGAAATCGGCCAGATCGCTTACTTCCTGCATCATGGCTTCGTCAATGGCCAGACGGCCGGCCGTATCGACAATAAGCACGTCGTAGAAGTGGCGCTTGGCGTGATCGAGGGCCAGACGGGCGATGTCAAGAGGTTTTTGATCCGGTGTGGACTCGAAAAAGTCTGCGCCGGCCTGAGCCGAAACGGTTTTTAACTGATCAATAGCGGCCGGACGGTAGACGTCAGCCGAAACCGTGAGAACTTTCTTTTTGAGGTTTTCTTTGAGCCACTTGGCGATCTTAGCCGCACTTGTGGTCTTGCCCGAACCCTGAAGACCGGCCAAAAGGATTACGGCCGGGGGCTGAACGGAAAGGTTGATTTGGCGCTCTTTTTCAGGAACGTCGCCGCCGATAACGGCAGTGAGCTCACGTTCCACAACTCCCACCAGTGCCTGGCCAGGGTTGAGATTGCCAACAACTTCTTCACCGAGCGCTTTTTCCTTGATGCGGGCGGTGAGTTCGCGCACCACGGGAAGGGCAACGTCAGCCTCAAGCAGTGCAAGGCGCACTTCGCGCAGCATGTCGCGTGTGTTTTGTTCGGTCAAGCGGGCCTGTCCGCGCATGGTCTTGACAATACGCGAAAGACGGGAACTCAGATTCTCAAGCATGAAAAAAACCGTCGGAAAAAGCGAAAAAATGAAAATAACTTCGAATGAAAGCCCAAACACCATGCAAAGCAGACCGCTCTTAAGGTTCCTGCGGGGCAGGCTCGACTAGAATCGCATAAAAAAGAGAGGGTGTTTTGCTCAGCAAGCCGTTTGTTTTTCTTATGGGAAAGACGGCAGCTTGCTTGGTTGCGGCAGACACGCGGTCGAATATTTTAAAGCACCGCGAAGTTTGTTTTCCGCGTTTGAAAAATATCCTTTCAGACGTGCTGTTTTTCTTTTTGGGACTACTCTCAGATGGCTCTGAGCGAAATTTTGCTTGTGGTTGCCGCCCTGGCCTACCTGGTTTGCGGCGTGGGCATTGTGAAGGTTTTGAACGCTCCCGAAGCGGTGGCGCCGGCCTGGTTGCGTACCGTCGGTTTTGTGGGTTTTGCCGCGCACGCCGTGGGCGTTCTGATGAATATGTTTGCGCCCGGAGCGATTCGCTTCGGTTTTGGCATGGCTGTTTCGGCGCTGCTGTGCATTTCGGTGGCAATCGTGTTGGTCGAAAGCCTGGTGCACCGCATCAATGGTCTGATGGGTATCGTGATTGTGGTATCGGCTTTCGGCACAGCTTTGCCGGTGGTGTTTCAGGGTGAGCTTTTCCCGGCACAGGAATGGTCGATTCTCTTTCGCGTTCACCTCTTGATGGCGCTTGCGGCATACAGCTTCATGACGATTGCCGTGGTGCAGGCGATTTTGCTCACGCGCAAAGAGCGTGAAGTCGCCAATCCGGCGACCCTCAATAAGGGCGGTCTTTTGTCGAGTATGCCGAGCTTGCTCGCGATGGAGCGCATTCTTTTCCGCATTGTGGCTTGCGGTTTTGCCTGCCTCACCTGCGTCTTGATTCTGGGTGCGATGGCTACATACGAACTGCACCAGACCTACTTTATTTTTGAACATAAGACGATTCTGACGTGGCTGTCATGGATCGTGTTTGCCGTGCTTCTGGCCGGCCGCTATTTCCTCGGCTGGCGCAAGAAGAAGGCTCTTTCCTGGTTCTGGGCGGGCATTGTTTTCCTGGCAGTTGCCTATCTTGTGTACCGCTTTATCCTGGACGCGATGATTCACTAGCGAGTCAACCATGGGACGAATTCTCTTTTGGGTCATTCTGATCGTTGCCATCTACGCTGCTTTTGTGTTTGCGCGCAGTCGCCGCAGCAAGGAAGGGGGACATAAGCAGGTAGGCGGCAAAAAGTCGAAGTTTCCGACAGCCATGATTGAGTGCCCTGAATGCGGCGCTTACTTTCCCGAAGACGAGGCAGTGTTGGGCGACGGCAAGGCGTACTGTTCGGAGCGCTGCCGCAAAAAGGCACGAGCACACAGGGCCTGAAATGGTGCCGAACCATGTTTTTGATGCCGAGGGCTGGCTTGAGGGTGTCGAACATCACGCAAGTCCTCATTTCAACGAGCGTCCGGCCGAAGACGCCGAGCCGCATGTGGTGGTGTTGCACAATATTTCGTTGCCTCCGAACTGTTTTGAGACGGGGCTTGTGCGGGACCTCTTCATGGGAGAGCTTGATACGAAGGTTCATCCGGATTTGGCAGATCTCGAGGGGCTTCGGGTGTCGAGTCACTTCTTCATTGAGCGCAATGGCCGTATCGTGCAGTTTGTGGGGTGCGGCAAACGGGCCTGGCACGCCGGCGTGAGCCGCTTTAACGGACGCGACAATTGCAACGATTTTTCGATCGGCATCGAACTTGAGGGCACCGATTTCGTTGCGTTTGAGGACGAGCAGTATCAGGCGTTGGAAAAGCTATTGAAGGCCATTGACGCCCGATATGGTCTTTCGTATATTGTGGGGCACAGCGATATTGCTCCGGGGCGAAAAACAGATCCGGGGCCGCATTTTGATTGGGTGCGTTTGCACAGCGCCCGGTCGGCGTTCGGTAGCCCGCAGTTTGCAGGCGCCGCCGCGCGTCTGCAGTTGAGCATCCTCGAACAATCTTTCGTGCGCGCTTGAGTTTATTTGAAGCCGCGCAGCTTTCACTTATTTTCGGCTTGCTTGTTTTTAAAGCGCAGCCTACGGTTATGTACACGATTTTTTCTTTTCTGACCGGCCTGATCGGAAGCCTCCTTTTATTGCGTGCCTGGTGCTGGACGCTAGCGATCACGCCGCGCGATCCTGTGGTGGGGTTCATTTGGAAAGCCACCAATTGGCTTGTGACTCCTTTCGGCTTTGTGGTGCGGCCTCGCGGAAACTGGGATTTGCCCACGCTGGCGGCGACGGTTTTTGTTGCGTTGGTGCAGGTATGGGCCGGCCGAGAACTGATGGGTATGCCGGAGACGGCAACAGCTTTTATCGTGGCCATCATTGCAATGACATTGCGTTGGCTTGTCAATCTTTTGATCTGGGGCACGATCATCTACTGCATTCTGTCGTTTTTTGCCAACCGCTGGTCGGGCTACATGGCGCTTTTGGGCACATTGCTTGATCCGTTCCTGCGCCCATTTCGCCGGCTTTTGCCGCCCATCAAGGGATTTGACCTTTCACCGATTCTGTTTTTCTTGCTTTTGAATCTGGCGTTGCGTTTTTTGGTGCCCGCCAGTATGGGCTTGTATGTTTTCTGAGAGTGCGAGTGAGATGACGACAACGACGAACTTGCCTGCCGTCGCCGACGGTGCGGACAATGTGCTTGCCAACGCCGGACAGGCGGTGATCCACACTTCGGAAACGCTGCTCGGGGATATTGTGGCGCTTTTTTCGGGTACTACCTACGGGCATGTGTTTCTCGCTCAGATCGCAGCCATCGCGTTTGCGGTCTTTGTCGGCCTCGTGGTACATAAGGTAGCGGGCGCCCGCATCAAGGCGCTTACCATTCACATCGGTCGCGAAAACTGGAAGGCCAAGGCTATTTCTCTGTGCCTCAATACGATCAACGATATTCTGTTTTCGGTAACGGCCGCGGCTCTTTTGTCGTTGTGTGTGTGGGGAATCACGGAAACCGGTTTTTTAAGCGAACGCAGCGAACTGGTGCTCGTGCGCGTGGCCTATCAAATCTTTTATGCCTGGGCGATTCTGCTCGTGCTGATGCAGTTTCTCACGCTGCTTCTGGGCGAGCGCATGTTCGGGAAAAGTCTGCGGCATGCCGTTCGCATCGCTTTCTGGGTGCTGGCGGTTTTGCAAATCATTGATGTTCTGCCGGTCATTGTCGATTGGATGCGGGCATGTCAATTGCCGATCGGCACCGATAAGCTGACCGTCTGGGCGCTCATCGTCGGGGTCCTGACGCTTTTCTTGGCACTGGGCATCGCTTCCCGCATTTCGGGCTTGTGCGAAGCGGCCATCATGAACATGCGCGAGATGGAGATGAATTCTCGTGTCGCGTTGGCTCGGTTATGTCGCGTGGGCTTTTTGATTCTCGGGGTTTTGATCGGTCTGTCGAGCGCGGGCATCGACCTGACGGTGCTCTCAGTCTTTGGCGGCGCCCTCGGCGTGGGCATCGGCTTTGGCATGCAGAAGATCGCATCGAACTATATTTCGGGTTTCATCATTTTGTGCGATAAGTCGATCAAGATCGGCGACATGGTAAATGCCGCAGGTTTTACCGGCATCATCACGCAGATCAACACCCGTTATTCTGTGCTGCGCAACACGTCAGGCGAAGAAATGATCGTGCCCAACGAAAATTTTGTCACGGGCAGCGTGATGAACTACTCGCACACCGACACGTCCACACTTGTGACTCTCGATGTCTCGTGTGCCTACGAGAGCGACGTTGATGAAGCACTGCGCGTTCTCTCAGAGTGTGTGCTTGCTCAGCCGCGTGTGTTGAATGATCCGAACCACAAACCATGGTTTGCTGTCACCGAGTTTGCCGCCAGCGGCATCAATCTGCGTGCAGCTTTCTGGATTGCTGATCCACGCGACGGAACAGTGGTTCTCAAGAGCAACATTTTCCGAGCGGTGCTCAAAGCTTATAACGAGGCGGGCATTGAAATTCCCTACGACAAGCTTGAGGTGACACTGAAGAACACGGCGGCACCGGAGACGCAAGCCGCAGACCAAGCCTTGTCAAAGTAACAAACATCAGACGCAAAAAAAGCGGCTCGAGTCGGCCGCTTTTTTGCTGCGAGAAAGAACACGTAACGCTTAACCGAAACGACCGTTGACGTAGTCGCGGGTGCGAGCATTGGCAGCGTTGTTGAAGATCGTGTCTGTGTCGTCGAATTCGATGAGCTTGCCCATGAAGAAGAAGGCAGTCTTATCCGACACGCGTGCAGCCTGCTGCATGTTGTGGGTTACGATGACGATGCACAACGACTGCTTGAGCTCGAGAATACTTTCTTCAACGCGTTGCGTGGCAATCGGGTCAAGAGCGCTGCACGGTTCATCCATCAGGAGCACTTCAGGCTCTACGGCCAGAGCGCGGGCAATGCAAAGACGCTGCTGCTGACCGCCCGAAAGACCCAGAGCGCTTTCGTTCAAACGATCCTTGACTTCTTCCCACAGTGCGGCTCGGCGCAGACTTTCTTCGACTTTTTCAGCAAGAATCGAGCGACTGCTGATGCCTGCGACGCGCAGACCGTAGGCGACGTTTTCAAAGATGGACTTCGGAAAAGGCGTAGGCTTTTGAAAGACCATACCCACGCGTTGGCGCAATTGCACCACATCGTAATTAGGTGCGTAGATGTCTTCACCGTCCAAAAGAATCTTTCCCTTAAGCGTGGTGTCGCAGATGAGCTCGTTCATGCGCGAGAGCGTACGCAGGAAGGTCGATTTGCCGCAACCTGAAGGCCCGATCAGAGCGGTGACTTCGTGATTGCGGAATTCCAGATTGATATCAAACAGCGTTTGGGTATTTTCGTAGCTGAAATCAACGTGTTCGGCACGGATTTTGACTTCGTTTTTAGGTTCGGAAACGTTCATTTTTCAATACGTATGGGCAGAGGAAAATGCGCAAAGGCGAACGCAGAAGGATGCACTTTGCCGCGGCGCGCGAACTCTTTTCTTTCTTGCGCGGCAGGCGGATGGTAGGTTGGTAACGTGACTGTTTGATGCGTTTTTGATGACAGTTTGATGACAAGGGCAGAAAAGATTTTGCTGTCATCAAATCGTCACAAAACGTTCGCTTGTTTGTCACAAACGACGTTCAGCATTGCGGTTCTGAAAAGCGCCGAAGAAAAAATTTCGAAGGTCGGACTTCCGTCGACGTTGGGGCGCTGACTACAAGGGGAAGTCGATGAAGGCCTTTACTCATTGAATTGCAATGAAGGGAAAAACGCAAATGTTCAAGAAACTCTGCCTTACCGCTGCGATGGTTGCTGCTGCGGCCACCTCTTTTGCCGGTGATTTGGTCATCAACGGTTCCACGACGGTTCTGCCCGTGGTTCAGAAGGCTACCGAAGCTTTCGCCAAGACCAACCCCGACGTGCACATCGCTCTTTCGGGCGGTGGCTCCGGCAACGGCGTCAAGGCACTGATTGATGGTCTTACCAACATCGCCATGAGCTCGCGCGACATCAAGGGCAGCGAAGTGAAGCTTGCCGAACAGCGCGGCGTCAAGCCCTACCGTACGGCCGTCGCCGTGGATGCCATCGTCCCGGTTGTCAACAATGCCAACACGGTGAAGGATCTCACGCAGGAACAGCTCAAGGCCGTTTTCGAAGGCAAGATCCGCAACTGGAAGGAAGTTGGAGGCAAGGATGCTCCGATTGTTGTGGTGAGCCGCGACTCGAGCTCGGGCACGTTTGAAACCTGGGAATCCCTCGTGATGAAGGGTGCCCGCGTCACGCCGCGCGCTTTGCTTCAGACCTCCAACGGTACGGTTGTTCAGACGGTTGCTAAGAACGTGAATGCCATCGGTTACATCGGCATCGGCTATCTCGACAATCAGACCAAGGCTTTGACGCTCGGCGGCAAGAAGGCCACGGCCGAAGCCGCAAAGACCAAGGAATGGCCGCTTTCCCGTGAACTCTACTTCTTCACGAACGGCGCTCCTGCTGGTGATGCCAAGGCCTTTACGGACTTTGTCGTGTCTCCGGCCGGTCAGAAGATTGTTCAGGAAACCGGTTTCGTTCCTCTGAAGTAATTTAGAAACGAACATCGTCTGCCGGCCTCGGACGTGCGGCAACAGCTCACCTTGAGTTGTCGCACGAAAGAAGCCGGCGGTTTATCAAGAGGCCCATATGCGTTATGACTTTAGAGAAAAGGCTGTCGAAGGCGGGTTAGCCGCTTTGGCCTTGCTCTCGCTTGCCGTGCTCGCAGGCATTGTGTTTTATTTGTTTCGGGAAGGTCTTCCGGTCTTTGCCAGCACTGGCTTTCTCGACTTCGTTTTCGGAACCGATTGGTATCCGGTGGGCGATCAGCCCGACTTTGAAATCGGTTCCCTGATTGCCGGCTCGCTTGCCGTGACATTCCTCGCAAGTCTCTTTGCGGTGCCGCTCGGTCTGATGACGGCGGCTTATCTCTCGGAAGTGGCAGCCAATACGACGCGCCGCATCATTAAACCCTTTATCGAACTGCTCGCTGCGTTGCCTTCCGTCGTAATCGGCTTCATCGGTATGGTCTTGGTGGCGCCGTGGCTTCAGAACACGCTCGGAATCGCTACCGGTTTGAACCTCTTCAATGCCGCTTTGATGCTCGCCTTCATGGCTGTTCCGACCATTTGTTCGATTGCCGAAGACGCGCTGCATGCTGTACCGCGTTCACTTAAGGACGCGTCACTTGCGCTCGGTGCAACGCCTTGGGAAACACTCAAGAACGTGACTTTCCCTTATGCACTCTCTGGCGTTGGTACCGCCGTGATGCTCGGCATGTCCCGTGCTCTCGGCGAAACGATGGTCGTGCTGATGGTCGCAGGCGGCGCCGCTATCGTGCCCGAATCGATCTTTGATCCGATTCGTCCGATGCCCGCTTCGATTGCTGCCGAAATGGCTGAAGCTCCCTTCGGCAGTCCCCATTACCACGCTTTGTTTGCAACCGGCATTGCGCTTTTCGTGATGACTTTCATCTTCAACGCGATCGCCTTCCGCCTGGCGCAGAAGTACAAGACGCCTGCTGTGTGATGAATTTGAATGAAGGAAAAGCAAAAATGAATCAGCAACAAAGCATTTGCAGTCAGGCTCGCGAAAAGACCCGCGCCAAGCGTGCCGCTACGCAGGTCTTCTCTTTCCTAACGCTGCGTGCGGCGGCCTTTGTGAACTGTGCCGCACTCGTGATCGCCTGTGTGTTTCTCTTTGTCAACGGCATTGGTGCACTTAACATTGATTTTGTGCTCGATTCGCCGCGCGAGATGATGACTTCGGGTGGCGTATTCCCGTGCCTTGTAGGTACTTTCCTGCTTGCTGCCGGTGCCATTGCCATTGCATTGCCCTTTGGGGTGGCTTGCGCCGTGTGGCTTAACGAATATGGCAAGCAAGGTCCTGTGGTCGATATCGTTCGTTTGTCGGTGGCTAACCTCGCAGGCGTCCCCTCGATCGTGTTCGGCTTGTTCGGTCTGGCATTCTTCGTGACGGCTTTGGGCTTTAACGTGAGTCTGCTCTCCGGCATCCTGACGCTTGCGGTTCTGACGTTGCCGGTGATCATCAATACGACCGAAGAAGCCCTCAAGCAGGTGCCGCGCTCCTGGCGTGATGCAAGCCTGGCTTTGGGCGCCACAAAGAGTCAGACGATCGGCCGAATTGTGTTGCCTTCGGCTCTGCCCGGCATTCTTACCGGTGCCATTCTGGCAGTGGCTCGCGCCGCGGGCGAAACCAGTGCCGTGATGTTCACTGCTGCTGTTTTCTACACCCCGAAGCTGCCCGAGAGCGTTTGGAGCTCTGTGATGGCGCTTCCCTACCACATGTACGTGCTTGCAACGGCCGGTACCGAAATTGAAAAGACCCGCCCGATGCAGTACGGCACGGGACTGCTTTTGGTTGTCCTCGTGTTTGCCATGAACCTGATTGCCATCTTGATACGCGACAAGATGCAGAAAAAGCGCCTGGCCTAACGGACGCAGACGCTTTACGTAAAGAACACCTGTTTGAGCACGGGTGCCCGGCCGGACGGAAGCTTTTATGGGCAGCTTCTGTCCGGCCACTTTTTGTGATTAGGCGGGCATCTCTTCGCCGTAGGTCGCCTTGTAGCGATCGGCGATCTGTTCTTTGGTGGGAGCGTAATTCTGAGCGCCCGTCTTTTCTACCTTGAAGGAGCCCATGACGGAAGCCAGACGCAACGTCTGTTCCCAGCTCCAGCCCTTGGAAAGACCGTAGAGCAGACCGCCGCGATAGGCGTCACCCGCACCGACCGGGTCAACGGCGTTGGGCACGCGGCAGGCGGGAACAGTGATTTCCTTGCCTTCGGTCCAGACGGTCGAGCCCTTTTCGCCGTAGGTGACGATCAGAGCCTTGACGAGATCGGCGATCTCGTCGGTGGTAAGAAGTGTGGCGCGCTTAATGAGTTCAAGCTCATAAGCCGAGGCGGCCAGATACGTGGTCTTGCTGATCAGTTCACGGATTTCGTCGCCGGAGAGAATCGAGATGGCCTGGCCGATGTCAAAGACCACCGGAATGTTGCGCGAGAAGCATTCGTTCATGCGCTGAATCACGGCTTCCTTGCCGTCGGGAGCAACAAGAGCCAAGCCGATTTCGCCTTCGGGGAAGGGGGCTTCATGAGCGCGTGACATGGCGCCCGGGTTGAACGTGGCAAGTTGCGATCCCGTCTTGTCGGTCGTCACAAAACACTGAGCCGTGAAGACATCGTTGAATTTGGCTACCGAGGTTTCGATTTCGAGTTGTTCGAAGCGGTAGAGATAGTCGGAACCGTCGGTACCGACGGCACCGGTGACAACAGGCTCGCCGCCGAGCAGCTTGAGCGCGTAGGCGATGTTGGCGGCGCATCCGCCGTAGTTACGCGTCATGGAGTCGGTGACAAAGGTGAGATTGATGTGATCGAGACTTTCGCGTACGAGGTGATCGCTGAAGCGTCCGCCATAGGAAAGAATGTTGTCGTAAGCGATCGAGCCGCTGATCATGATGCGCATGATGAACCTCGTGATTTGTAAGAATTCAAATAAAAAGCCAAGGCGCGAAAAAGTGCGTCTGTATTGGGATTCACCGATTCTAGCAAGGCCCCTCGGCATTGCAGGATTTTTGCTGATGGTGTAGATTCCTAGCTATCTATCGATCTATCGATAGATAGCTATCTATTGATAGATCGATAGATAGGTAAGTAAAAAAAACAGAATGGCAGTTTGCGATGCAGATTTACGAAAACGAAACGACTGAATTCAAAGAAGAATGGACTGAGTCGGCGAAAAAAACCATTTGTGCTTTTGCGAATTCCTACGGCGGAACGATCTATTTTGGTGTGCGGGATGATGGTGTTGCCATCGGTATTCCCGACAATAAGGTGGATCGGTTGATCCGAATTGTGGCGGATGTTGCCCGCTATGGTGTTGTGCCGTCAGCCGATCATCTCGTACGCTGTTTGAAAAGCGAGTCGGAAGGAAAAACCATTCTGGAAGTCCGAGTGAGCGCAGGCCTGGATATGCCGTATGCCGTTAAGATCAAAGACGAAGGCACGCGAGTCTTCGTGCGCCGCGGAGCGGTATCGCAACAGCAATCCGGTTGCATTAGAACAAAGAGTGTCGCGGCTGCAAGAGTTGAGTTTCCGAGAAACCGAGGCTTTCTTTGCGAAGCAGGAGATTGCGTTTGCCGAATCAAAGATGCAGATTCTCGGGCTGAAGACACAGGATGGCTTGTTCACAAATTTGGCGTATTGGTTGTCGGATCAATGCGCGGTCGAAACAAAACTCGGGTTTTTCGCTGGAGACAGCCAGGCGTCTTCGACGCAGGAGTTGCTCGTATATCAAGGCTCCGTCTTAAAGCAGTACGAACAAGTCCTTGAGAGAATTGTCAACCGGTTCGGTACATCGTTTCGGGTCGAGACATTTGCGTCAGTTGATTTGCTACGTAGCGGAAGACGTGTTGAGGTCGAGGAGTATCCGCTGGTAGCGGTAAGAGAAGCTCTGGTCAATGCCTTTGCGCATCGTGACTATGGTATTGATGCTCCGTCGTTTGTCAGCGTGCATTCCGACCGAATCGAGATCTTCACCTACGGTGGATTGCCGCAGCCGCTGCAAGTCGAAGATCTTCGCTCAGGCGTCAGTTTTTGTCGAAACAACAAGCTGGCTGGATTGCTGATGCGTCTGAAGCTGATGGAAGGTTATGGGATGGGCTTTCCGAAAATTTATGACGCTTATGCCCGCTACGGTATGGAGCCGATGATCGATGCCACGCCGCGGTGGATGAAAGTTTCTCTGCCGAGAGTGACGCTTGAGGCGCCGGACTTGTCTGATTTGGGACAGCGAATCATGCGTTGTTTGCGTACAAACGGACGTATGTCCCGGGCCGCATTACAAAAAGAGGCGGCCGGTGGTTCCTATGCTCGGGTGATTGCCGAGTTAAAGACGCTCCAGGAAAAAGGTCTCATTGCCAAGGTCGGCAGTGGTCCCAAAGTTTTGTATCAGGTGGCCGGATCTGGCGAGCAAAAGTCGGCAAACGATTGAGTTCGAACGGAGCTCGCGAAGAATTTCGACGATTTAGAGGTGGCAATCGCTTTGAAACGACTGCCAGGCAGTCGATTTGACGAATTTGCGATTTTTTTGCTTGTGAGAGTGCAAGTCAGGATGAAACCTCAGTTGACAGGCCGTGAGTCTAGAGAAAGTTTGGAAGATTTTGGGGCACAAGTCGCGCTGAAAGGCCCGTCGTTCAGGCGATCTGGACGATTTCGGCTTTTTTGGCTTGTGGGTATAAAGCGCAAAGAAAAGAAAGGCAGCACGAGCAAACGTACTGCCTTGTGCGGAATGGTGACCGAGTCGTCTGATTAAGCGTGTCGCTGACCAGCGATGCAAACCCAACCGTCTTCTTCTCTCCAAACGGAAAGTTCCACGTTCGGATCCGTTTTGCGATAGACCTCGATGACTTCCTCGGCCTGGCGGGCCAGAACGCCCGAGAGTACGAGACGGCCGCCCGGAGCCACTCGGCCGAGCAAAGCCGGAGCGAGTACCTTGAGCGGGTTTGACAGGATATTGGCCACAACCAAGGAGTAACGATTGGCGGGCAAATCCCCCGGCAGCACAAACTTGGCCGTCACTTCATTGTGTTCGGCGTTAAAGGCCGCGCTTTCAACGGCTTGAGGATCGATGTCGGTACCAGTGACGTTCGCAGCGCCGAGTTTTGCAGCGGCAATCGCCAGAATGCCCGTACCGCAACCATAGTCAAGAACGGTATCCGTGTTCGTGACATGCGTATCAAGCCACTGCAGGCACAAATGCGTTGTCGGATGAGAGCCCGTACCGAAAGCAACGCCCGGATCCAAGCGGATGTTGATGGCTTCGCTCGAGGGCGGTTCGTGCCAGCTCGGAACGATCCAGAGTCGGTCGCTCACCTTTACCGGTGAGAACTGAGCCTGCGTGATGCGCACCCAGTCCTCGTCGGGCACCGTCGTATCGGACTTTACGACTGGCGTTTCGATGCCAAGAGCCTTGGCGGCGATGGCGGCGGCCTGAGTGGCATCGAACGTTTCGTCTGCCAACACGGAAACGATGGAACGGTTCCAGGCAAAGGTATCGGGTTCAGTACCCGGTTCTCCGTAAAGCGGTCTTTCATCGGGGCTGCCCAAGTCGGCATCCTCGATCGAAACGCTCATGGCGCCTGCGTCCATCATCATGTCGGCGAAGTCTTCGGCGGAACGTTCCAGACACAGGAACTTAATCTCACGCAGCATTTTTGGCGTCCTTATGCATCGCGATCCACTCGGCCATGCGTTCTTCCAGATAATGAATGCTGGTGCCGCCCTGGTTGAAGCGACTGTCGCTCATGATCAAGCGGTGCAGATCGATGTTGGTGTTGATGCCTTCGACGAGCGTTTCGGAAAGCGCGACGCGCATGCGAGCCAGAGCTTCGTCACGCGTTTCGCCGTATGCGATGAGTTTGCCGATCATGCTGTCGTAGTAGGGCGGTACGGTGTAGCCGGCGTATACGTGGCTGTCGAGACGAATGCCGGGACCGCCGGGCATATGCCAACGCGTTACTTTGCCCGGAGACGGACGGAAGGTAAAGCCGTCTTCGGCGTTGATGCGGCACTCGATGGCTGCTCCCTTGAGAACAATGTCGCGTTGTTTGAGGCGCAGACGTTCTCCCGCGGCGATACGGATCTGCTCGGCAATGATGTCGACACCTGTTACCCATTCGGTCACAGGGTGCTCCACCTGCACGCGCGTGTTCATTTCAATAAAGTAAAACTCGCCGTTTTCGTACAGGAATTCAAATGTGCCGGCTCCGCGATAACCGATGCGGCGGCATGCTTCCGTACAGCGTGCGCCGAGTTTCTCGATGAGTTTGCGCGGAATGCCGGGAGCGGGGGATTCTTCAACGACCTTCTGGTTGCGGCGCTGCATGGAACAATCGCGCTCACCCAAATAAATAGCGTTTTGGAAGTTGTCGGAGAGAACCTGAATTTCAATGTGGCGCGGATTTTCCAGGAATTTTTCCAGGTAAACCTTGTCCGAACCGAACGCGGCGTTGGCTTCCGTTTTCGTCATATTGACGGAAGTAAGAAGCGCAGCCTCGGTACGCACCACGCGCATGCCCCGACCGCCGCCGCCGGCGCTTGCCTTGATGAGGACGGGGTAACCGACTTCGCGGGCAATGCGAAGGATTTCCTTGGGATCGTCGGGCAGAGCGCCGTCGCTACCGGGCACGCAGGGAACACCTGCGTCGATCATCGCCTTTTTGGCGTTGACTTTGTCGCCCATCAGACGAATTGTGTCGCCGCGCGGTCCGATAAAAGCAAATCCGCTCTTCTCAACGCGGTCGGCAAAGTCGGCGTTTTCCGACAGGAAGCCGTACCCAGGGTGAATGGCTTCGGCGTCAGTGACTTCGGCAGCCGAAATGATGGCCGGAATGTTGAGATAGCTTTGAGAGGATTGAGCGGGGCCGATGCAGACACTTTCGTCGGCAAGGCGCACGTACATGGCGTCGGCGTCGGCCGTCGAGTGGACGACGACCGTCTTGATGCCCATGGCGCGGCAGGCCCGCTGAATGCGCAGGGCGATTTCCCCGCGGTTTGCGATAAGAATTTTTCCGAACATGGTTCAGGCGTCAGAAGCTGGATTATCAAGCGATCACAAAAAGCGGCTGGCCGAACTCAACCGGCTGACCGTTTTCGACGAGGATTTCCTTGATGACGCCGTCGTACTCGGTTTCGATTTCGTTAAGAAGCTTCATGGCTTCGATGATGCAGACCGTGTCGCCGGCTTTGACCTTCTGACCGACGTCGGCAAAGGGCTTGGCACCGGGGCTCGGGGCGCGGTAGAAGGTGCCGACCATGGGCGAATTGATGGTGCGGGTATCTTCAGCAACGGCAGGAGCGGCAGCCGACTCGGAAGCAGCGGCCGGAGCTGGGGCGGCAGCGGGAGCTGCGGCAACCACAGGTGCGGCACCGACGCGATTGACGATTTTGACGCGATCGTCGCCTTCGGTGATTTCAAGTTCGGCAACGCCGCTTTCGCTAACGAGATCAATCAGTGTTTTAAGTTTGCGAAGATCCATGATGTACGCTCTGGATAGAATAAACGGTGGGAAGCAGGAAATGCGAAAAGACAGTGCTTGAAGCGTTCCCCGCAGCAAACAAGCTCTGATTTGGTAGCCTATTTGCGGATTATGCGCCCAATTGTGCTTAATTCCTACTAGTTTTGACGCATCTTGGGCTATCTTTTTGCCCAAGTTTGTAGCGCATTGTAGAAAGAAAAAGATCAAAGAAACGAAAAATCATCCTCTCGGATGATCTTCGGTTACGAATTTGCACGATTTTCGAGGAACTTTCGGAGATTTTCCGAGCTGATGCGGCCTTCGGCTTCCCATTCGGTTTGATAATCATCCTTTTTGCCGCGCGCCGGATTGCTGCGCGCCAATTGAGGGGCAAGTACGTCGATGCGCACGGCTTCCATATTGCCCTGCCACGGCAGCACGAAACCTATGGATTCATCGGCGCGACCAAAAGCGCTTGCCTGCGGATCTAGTGCTTCGAGATCAAATCCCTCGTCCATCAGAACGGCTAAAAGCGACTTAACGTCGTCGGTAAAGACTTCCAGACAAATCGGAGAGTCTTCGGTGGCCGCGCCGTTTAGGACGGCTCCGGTGAGATAGGCATCAAAACCCTGAAGATGCTCAAGAACGGCCAGTGCTAGCTTGCGTTTGGTAAGCAATGTTTGAGCGTGAGCCTCTGGAGCAAATAGCGCATAGTGCGCACGCACGGCTGTTTCGATTTCGTCGGAAGCGGGCAGCGAGTTGCCGGGCAGAGACCGCGGACCGCCGCATTCTTCAACGGCTCGAGCGCGGGCAGCCGGCCACGATAGTCCAGAATCGACGATGTAGGCGGCGATGCGCTGAGCGAGTTCAACGCGTGTGCGCGAAGGCTCATTGGGAAAATCAAAAGCCATATTATTTGGCGTAGACGGGAGTGACGATGCAGCGAGCCGGCGTCACATTGGTCTGCATGCTGAAGCGCACTGTAATCGAGCGGTCGGCGGCCAGACTTGCGGGCGGCGGATTGCTCAGGTATTCGGCCGGCGTGAGCGTCTTGTGCATCAGTGTGGTGTCGGCGTCGTCAACGAGCTCAATGTCAAGCGACGGAATGGCCTGCGGCATGTCAGAGCCGTTGATAAGCGTGATCTCCAACTGGTAGTTGCCCGATTCGTCGAGCGCGCGCAGATTGGTCTTACTTACCACGAAAGCCGAAATGTCCGAAAGGTAAAAACCCGGGCAGGGAATCTTGCCGCAAACGTTATTAAAGATCGGCGTCGTTTGCGGAAAAGCGGCGATGATCTTTTGATTGAAGATTACAGCAAGGGCAGCCGCAAGAATCATCAGCAGCAAAACAGCTGTAAAGACGCTGGCAAAAGCGCCAGTTCGGGCACGCGCACGAGGTGCGGGATCCGAGAGCGTCTCGGCCACGCGGATTTTGCGGGCCTGAGTTGCCTGCGGCTTGGTCTTGGCCGGAATGATTCTGGCAAGCGACGCGTTAGGCTTACTTACCTGAAGCTCTTCGCCGGGCGTCATGCTGTGCAGCCGCAAAAGCTGATCGTTTTCGGCCGGCGTTTCGTTTTTCGGAGGCTCGGCCATCGTCTGAGATTCGGCGGCAGTTGCCGACGGTTCGATCTGAGTCGCCGGTGTGCTTGCTGGGGCTGCGGCGAGAGCGGTTGCTTCCGGTGCCTTCGCGGGCTTATCAGACAACACTGTGGCGGCAGGTTTCTCTTGTGATTGCTCGCTCACAAGATTGGCGCTGGATATTTCCGCGGGGGCCGGTTCGGTGGACTTCTCCTGAACAGTCGGAGACGGTTTCATTTCGGCTGCAACCGGTTCGGGAGCGGGCGTCGGCGCAGGTTTTTCGCTTTCAACGGCGAAAACGGGCGCCGGAGGAAGATTAGGGAAACGTTCCTGCGGGACTTCAAGCAGGTGACAGGTGGCATCGAAACTGTGCTGGCAGGCTGAACAGCGCACCGGGCCGCGCTCTGCAGTATCCCGGTCGGGAAGACGCCAGACGGCGCCGCAATACGGGCAACGAGTGACAAATGCCGTGGACATATCAAAAAAACGAATGAACAATAGAAGTGAGTGTTGATGAAGAGCCGTAAGTGCTCCGATGTCAAGCCGAACGATTGTACAGAAACTTATCGACAAGCCTCGAAGCCACCGTTCGAGATGCTTCCTTTCGACCTCATCAAAGAAAGGCGGCGGCAAAAGCTAAAATTCGAGGCAGTGTTGCATCGTTGCCTTGAGTCAGCGGTGCTTTTTTAGGAAAAGGCTTTTGTCTTTATGCACATTCATATTCTCGGTATCTGCGGCACATTTATGGCCGGTGTAGCGCGTCTGGCCGCAGCTGCGGGTCACAAAGTAACGGGCAGCGACGCTAACGTTTATCCGCCGATGAGCGATCAGCTTAAGGACGCGGGCATTGAGCTTATGCAAGGCTACAACGCGGAAGATATCTCCATCAAACCCGATTTGTGGGTGATAGGCAACGCCATCGGACGCGGTAACCCGCTTTTGGAAGAGATTCTCGATCGGGGTGAACCTTATACATCGGGGCCGCAGTGGTTAAGCGAAAACGTACTCAGGGGCCGGCACGTGCTGGCTGTTGCGGGTACGCATGGAAAGACCACTACGAGTTCAATGCTCCTGCACATTCTGTCCAAGGCAGGCTTGGAGCCCGGTTGGCTGATCGGCGGAGTGCCGTTGGGCACGCACGCTTCGGCAGGCTTTGGTCAGAGCAAGTATTTCGTGATCGAAGCTGACGAATACGACACAGCCTTTTTCGACAAACGCAGCAAGTTTGTGCACTATCGTCCGTCAACGGCGATTCTCAACAATCTTGAGTTCGATCACGCAGACATTTTTGAAAACCTGGCCGCCATTGAAAAGCAGTTCCATCATTTGGTGCGTACCATTGCTCGCAACGGTCTCGTGATTGTCAACGCCAAAAGCGAAGCGCTCGATCGAGTTCTTGCGATGGGATGCTGGAGCCGTGTTGAACAGTTCAATTCGAATGCCGGCTGGAGCGTGGACGACGATCGCGTGGTGAGGTTGGGCACGGTTGTGCAGGGGTCGCTTGCGGAGATGCCTGCCGCGGGTATGCACAACGCGCAAAATGCGCTGGCAGCCATTGCCGCAGCGCATGACGTCGGCGTTGAACCGAAAAAGGCCATCGAGGCGCTCAAGAGTTTTGAGGGAGTCGCTCGACGTCTGGAAGTCAAAGGTGTGCAAAACGGAGTGACGGTTATTGATGACTTTGCACATCATCCGAGCGCCATTGAAGCGACGATCGCGGCTTTGCGAGGCAAAGTAGGGCGCGGTGCTCGCATTCTGGCCGTTTTCGAACCTCGTAGCAACACAATGAAACTGGGCACCATGAAGGATCGCCTGGCTGCAAGTCTTAAGGATGCCGACCGCGTCTTTTGTTACAAAGGTAGGGGTGTCAACTGGGATCCGGCCGGAGCATTGCTTCCTTTGGGGGGTAAGGCAAGCACTTTTTCGGGTGACATTGATGCACTGGCTCAGTTGGTGGCAAGCGACGCTAGACCTGGCGACACCGTGCTATGCATGAGTAACGGTAGCTTCGGCGGCATCTGCGGCCGAATTCTCGAGCATTTGAAGAGTAACGGAGAAGGCCGTTGACGCAGACTGTTTTGTATTTGCACGGCTTTTTGTCGGGGCCCGGTTCAAAAAAGGCTTGCGTGTTGCGCGACTTGTGCGAAGCCAAGGGCGCAAACTTTGTGGCGCCTGACCTCAATATGTCGCCGGAAGATGCGGCCTCTTTGATCAGGTCGGAGTACGAGAAGGCTGCAGTCGTTGGGGAAGTGGCTGTGGCGGGCGCCAGTCTCGGTGGCTTTTATGCCGCCTGGCTTGCCGGTCGTACCGGAATTCGTGCCGCGCTTTTAAATCCGGCGGTTGAGCCGTGGGACATTGTCAAGCTCTACAACGGCGAATATAAGTCGTTTACGGGGGACAAAATCGTGCGAGTGACACCCGACTACGCCGATCAGCTGCGAGCACTTGATGCCGCACCTTTTGCTGATCCGACTCGTGTGCTTATGGTGCTTTGCACGGGAGATGAAGTGCTCGACTGGAGACGCGCCGCCACGCGTTTTTCCGATGTGCAGAGCATTGTGATTGACGGCAGTGACCATCGGATCTCCTGTTTTGAGGAATATGCTGCTGCCGTGCGCGACTTCCTGCTTGCCGGCTCCGATCGGTTCTGAATCAGACAGAAGAATTTAAGAAAGCCAACTCGATGTACTTGTTTTTTGAAGAGGCCGGAGACTTTAAGGCCGGAACGGTTCTGAAGAAAGACGGAACCAATTATCAAGTCGAACTCACGACGGGGCGTCGCTGCAAAGTGAAGGCCAACCATGTCTTTTTCGAGTTCGAGTCACCTGCAGCTGCGACCTTTCTGACGCAGGCGCAGGAGGCTTCTACCGATATCGATCCCATGTTCCTGTGGGAAGTGGCGCCTGACGAGGAGTTCGGTTACGAGTCGATAGCCGCTGAATATTTTTCTTCCGTAACGGCGGTGGAAAAGGGGGCCGCGCTGATGGCGCTGCACGCCAATCCTGTCTACTTCTATCGCAAAGGGCGCGGCAACTACAAAAAAGCGCCAGAAGACATTTTGCAGCGCGCACTGCAGGCGGTCGAACGCAAGCGTCAGGAAGAGGAACGTCGTAAAAACTTGGCTGCGCAGATGGTTGCCGGAGAATTGCCGCAGGATATTGCCGGTCGTGTTTACGAACTGCTTCTGAAACCGGACAAAAACAGTACGGAGTGGAAGGCTCTCAACGATGCCGCAAGCGAAGTCCGCATGAGTCCGTTGCGATTGATGATGAAGCTCGGCGCTGTGCCCGACGCCTTTACCTGGCACGTCGAAAGCTTTTATCGCACGAATTTCCCCAAGGGCAAGGGATTTACTCAGGCCGCCAGTGAAGTGCCCGCGGCACCCGGTGATCTTCCCGAAGCAGCCGTCGAGGCGTTTTCTGTTGACGATTCGTCGACCACGGAAATCGACGACGCAGCCAGCGTCACGCACCTTGACGGCGGCAGGAGCCGCATCGGTATTCACATCGCAGCGCCCGCACTGATCATGCCTCGCGGAAGCGTTGCCGACGAGTCGGCCCGCAGCCGCATGTCAACGGTCTATGCGCCCGGCATGAAGACAACGATGCTTCCGGAAAGCTGGATCGAACGCACCAGCCTTGACGAAGGCAAGTGCGTGCCCTGCGTGTCGCTCTATGTGACCGTTGACGATGAAACGATGGCGGTGCAATCCACCGAAACGCGCGTGGAGAAAATCACCGTCAAGCACAATTTGCGCTACGACCTGATTCATGAGGAAGTCACGCCCGAGGCGATTGAAAACGGAACGCTGACGGTGCCGTGTGCGCACGAAATCGGCTTTTTGTGGCGGTTTGCCAAGGCCCGTTTGGCCGAGCGAGAAGAGCGCCGCGGACGCCCCGAACAGACCGGACGCATTGATTGGTATCTGGAACTTGAAGGCGAGGGAGAAAACCTGCGCATCATCCGCAAGGGCCGTGCGCGCGGTGAGCCTCTTGACTTGATGGTGGCCGAACTGATGATTTTTGCCAACAGTACCTGGGGACTGTGGCTTGAGGAATGCAAGACGGCAGGGATTTACCGCAGTCAGCGTATGGGGCGCGTGCGCATGAGCACAAGTCCCGGCCCGCATGACGGCCTGGGTGTGGTGCGCTACGCCTGGTCCACTTCACCGCTTCGCCGTTATGTGGATTTGGTCAATCAGCGTCAGATTATTTGTGCGGCGGCCGGGACGGCTCCGGCTTACATGGGTAACGACTCGGACTTCTACACCATCGTGAGCCAGTTTGAGTCGGTTTACGAGGCTTACAGCGAATTCCAACGCAAGATGGAACGATTTTGGTCGCTTAAGTGGATCGAGCAGGAAGGCTTGAAGGAAATCGAAGCCGTGGTGATCAAGGGCGACCTGGTTCGCGTAGAAGGTTTGCCGCTGGTGCAGCGCATTCCCGGAATGCCTGAGCTGGACCGGGGGCGCAAGGTGTTGCTCGGTGTTCTCGGATTCGACTATATCGACGTGCTTTTTGAGGGCAAGCTGTTGGCAGTCTTGGACGAAACCGACGAGGAAGCGCTTGAAGAGGGCGACGGTCTTGAAGATGAAAGTCAAACGTCCGAGGAGCCACAGACCGATAAGGCGGCCGAGCAAAATGAGCCGGTAACCGAACAGCCGACCGAAACTGCCTGCGTCGAGCCGCCAAACGCTTAAAATCAAGTAAAGGACTCGCGATTCGCAGTTCCTGTGAGATTGGCTACCTGCGGGAGGATTGTATGGATAAATATTTTGTGATCGGTCATCCGGTTAAGCATTCGCTGTCGCCAGAAATCCACAAGATGTTTGCCGCGCAGTTTGACATCGAGATGAGCTACGAGACTCGTGATTTCGAGCCCGGCGGCTTTATCGAAGGCATGGCGGTTTTGCGCCGCGAGGACCACCCCAAGGGTGCCAACGTGACGCATCCCTTCAAGATGGATGCCTATCAGTACTGCGACGAAGTGACGCCTCGTGCGCGCAAGTGCGAGGCTGTCAATACCCTTATTTTCGACGGGAATCGCGTCTTGGGTGATACCACCGACGGCAAAGGCTTTGTGACGGATGTGTCTCAGCGTTGCGGCGCGTCGCTTACCGGTGCCCGTGTGCTCATTTTGGGGGCAGGCGGAGCCGGACGCGGATTGGCGGCTGCTCTTCAGGAAGAAGGGTGCGCACGCATCTATCTCGCCAATCGCACGCCTGAGAAGGCTCATTCCGCCGGTGCTGCGCTTGGCTGTGCATCGGGCAGTTTCGTGGATTTGATCAGCGAGAAATTCGACATCATCGTCAATGCGACGAGTGCCGCGTTCTCCGGGGCGGCTCCGGCTGTTCCCAATTGCGTCTTCTCCGAATGCTCGCTTGCGGTGGATCTGACGTATGCGGCTTTGCCGACGCCCTTCATGCAACTGGCGAAAGAATCCGGGGCTGTTCGCGTTGAAGACGGCTTGGGCATGTTGGTTGCTCAGGCGGCTGAAAGCTTTGCGCTTTGGACGGGACGTATGCCGGACACCAAGCTGGTTTACGAAAAGTTGCGTGCAGCATTTGATGCCAGCGTAGCGCTTTGATTGCCGGTATTTGGCGAAAAATTCAACGGCGAGTTTCTTTTGCGGAGGCTCGCCGTCGTTTTGTTGCGGAAACCGATGGTTCGTTTTGCGACTTGATAAGCCACTGTATCTTCAGATAGTGAACTGTAAAGGTAACTGTCTAACGATACAGTTAACTGTATGGAGAACTGTATGCCATACAGTTCGACTGTCTTGATGAGGAGGAACCTTTGTCATCTTCGAGTTGTGTTTTTGCCTAACTTCTGAAAAAGTAGCGGCGGCAGACGCTGATCTCGGCGTACAATGCCGCCCGTAAGCTTTTTTCAAGATGCGCCGACTGTCTGACCGTGCAGGCGGCGTTGCGCCCATACTGTTTAAGCGATTGCGGTCAACGATTCAAAAAGGCACGCCTTTCGAAATTCCCCTTCAACCACTTTTCGCGGTATCCGCACAAGGAGAAACGCAGTGACAGAGCCCGACGACAAAAAAGAAGAGCTCTTGACAGCAGACGACGATCTCCTGTCGCGCGACCCCGAAGTGGCCAATCGCGCACTTGAGCGCATCTCACAGATCTTTGAAGATCAGGAAGACAGAGGCAAGGTCTCGGGCAACGATCCCGAGGAACCCGATGCCGCTGCGTTAGATCTGACGGCAGAGACGGAACTCACCGATGTTCTGAGCGACCTGCATCCTGCCGATATCGCCTACATTCTCGAAGCCTTGCCGCCGGAACAGCGTCTGGCGGTTTGGAACCTTGTGCGTCATGAGCACGAAGGTGACGTTCTGGTCGAAGTGAGCGAAGGCGTTCGCGAGACCCTGATCGACTCGATGGATCGCGAAGAACTCGTTGACGCAGTCGAAGGGCTCGATACGGATGAGATTGCTGACCTGGTTGACGACCTGCCGCCAGATGTGGTGGCCGAGGTTCAGGAAGGTTTGTCGCATGAAGAACGCGCGCAATTGCGTGCGGCGATGAGCTATCCGGAAGACAGCGTCGGTGCGCGCATGGACTTTGAGATGATTTCGATTCGCCAGGACGTCTCTCTTGAAATCGTCCTGAAGTTCCTGCGTCGCTTTGAGTCGCTGCCCGATCATACCGATCAGCTGTTTGTGGTCGATCGCCAGGGAAAATTCCTGGGCGCGTTGCCGGTGGCGCAGATTCTGGTGCATGAACCCTCGCGCTCGGTGTCCTCTCTGATGCAGTCGGATATTCTCACGCTCAATCCGTTGGATGATGCGAGCGACGCGGCACAGGCCTTTGAGCGTTACGACTTGGTAAGCTCGCCCGTGGTGGATGAGGCCGGACGTTTGGTGGGTCGCCTGACGGTCAATGAAGTCGTTGACGTGATTCGAGAAGAAAGCGCGGAAGACGCCTATGCAGCCGTCGGTCTGGATGAAGAGCAGGATATTTTCGGCAGCGTATGGGATTCGGCTAAGAGTCGTTGGGTGTGGCTTGGCGTCAATTTATGCACGGCATTTTTTGCTTCGCGCGTCATCAGCGCCTTTGATGGCACGATTTCCAAGGTCGTGGCGCTGGCGGCATTGATGCCGGTGGTCGCCGGCATGGCCGGCAATTCGGGTAATCAGACGCTGACGCTCCTGGTACGTTCCATGGCTATGGGGCAAGTGACGGATGCCAACACGACTCGACTTCTGAAAAAGGAGATGTTGGTGGCGTTGTTAAACGGCCTTGTGTGGGGCGTCATCGCGGGACTTTGCGTCTGGGGGCTGTACCACGACAGCGCGCAGGGTATGATGCTCGGCGGCGTGATGGCCTTGGCGATGCTTCTTAACATCGTGTTGGGCGCCGCCATGGGTTTGGCCGTTCCGTTGGTGCTAAAAGCGCTCAACAAAGATCCGGCCATGGGCGGGTCCGTTCTCCTGACGTTTATGACGGACTCGGGCGGGTTCCTTATTTTCCTGGGACTTGCCTCGGTGTTTTTCCAATAGGTTCGTTGCTCAGGTGTGTCTGAGCGGCAACATTTTTTGCAAAGAACTGTCAGCAGTTGTAGCGGCCAGATTTAGGCAGTAGCAACTTGCCGCATAAACGCTGTCCAAAATGATGCGGACGCGGTAAAGTCACAGTAAGAAATCAGGTCTGAGTAACCGTTGCTTCAAACTTTTGAGGCGACGAGAACATGAGAAAAAAGATGAACAAGAAAATTGCAGCATGCGGTGCTTTGTCCGCCGCTCTTTTGCTTGCGGGTTGCGCCAACGACGGCACGGCGTATCGCTCCGACGTCTATTGGGCCGGTCAGGTCAATCAGGCTCAGGAAGTGAAGACGGTTCAGATCATCGCTGTGATGCCTGCGCGGGTGACCGTTGATAATCGTCGCGATCGCAGTGACTCGGCTACGATGGGTACCATTCTTGGCGCTCTGGCGGGTGCTGCGGTGGGCGCCGTCGTGAGCGATTCGCCCGATGCTGTGGTGGCCGGTACCGTGGGTGGTGCAGCGCTTGGCAATGTAGCCGGCAAGGGTTTTAGCGGTCGGTCGGAAAACTTCGTTGAAGGGGTGCAGATCACGTTCCGCTACGATGACAAGATTTTTAACTCCGCTCAGGTTGGCCGAGTTTGTGAATACAAGACGGGAACGGCCATCATGGTTTCTCCGGCGCCCAACGAAACGCGCATTCAGCCTAATAATCCCTACGGTTGCGGATCCTCGAAGTGATTTTTTGGGGTAAATGAAATGAAAAAGATTCTGCTTGCGGCTTCTCTGGTAGCCGTCTGTTCCTTTAGCTGGGCTCAGACCGGAGAAGTACCGCCTGACTACCCGGCGCAGGCCGCGCAGTATCAGACCAATCCCGTGGACGCCCAGATTGAAGCTGTGCGTCGCAATTACGAGGATGTCAAGGCGCGTGCGCAGATGCGTCTGGACGCCGAGAAGCGAGCCAAGGAAGAACGTGAAGCGGCTCAGGCCAAGGTAAAGGCTCGTGAAAGAGCTCGTGCTCAGGCTGCCGCCGACGCCCGGGCAAAAGAAGCGGCACGCAAGGCAGCGAAGCAGGAAAAGTACCAGGATGAGGAGCGCGAGCTTGAGCTTGAAATGAAGCGATTGGACGTGCGTTCCAAGAAGAGCGACATTGAAACGAAAGAAGCGATCAACCGCGAGAAGGCACGTCGCGCCAACGAAATCGTCGAGCGCATGCTGGAGTCCGATTCACCGGCTAAAACACGCGAGCGCTCCTACTGAAAAGAGCGCTCGAAAGCGCAAATCGTCGAAAGCTTATTCCCCGAAGAGTTTTCTGAGCTCGTCGGGGATTCCTTTTTTAGTGGGCTTGGGAGTGTCAGCGAGAGCCTTTGACGAGAGTTCAGTTGCCGAATACTCTTCTTCGATGACATCGCGGTAGTAACTCAGCGGTTCGGCAGAACACAAAAAGCGCTCGGCGACTTCATTGCCAACGTTTTCATAGCGCAGAACGCGTTTGGTGTCGAACTCAATGTCCAGAGCACGAGTGACCGGATCGTAACCGGCAGAGACAATGCCTCCGCGATGAATAGGCTTTCTTCGCATGGATTTCTCCGGATGACTGCGGCACAAATGCCTTCCTCGATTATAGGGCCGCGGCACCGCTACAATGCATGGGCATTCCCTTAGTTCCATTTAATGAATTCTGAAACCCCATGGCCGACACCATCACGCATCCGGACGCCCGCATTGCCAAGCTTGAGGAGCTTTTTGCTTCGTTGCCCGGTCTGGGGCCGCGTTCGGCTGCTCGTTTGGTGTCGGATCTTTTAACGTCGCGGCGAGCAGAAGCGCGAGCGATCAAAGATGGGTTGGAAGAGACGTTAGCTCGAGTTCATCACTGTCCCCGATGCCATACGCTGACGACAGAACCGGTGTGCGACTTCTGTTCGGACGCTACACGCGACAATACTCGCCTGTGTGTGGTGGAAAGCGTGGCCGATCAAAAGGCGCTCGAAGCAAGTCTTTCCTATCGAGGGGGTTATTTCGTGTTGATGGGACGCATTAACCCGCTGGAAGGAACGGAGCCCGAACGGCTTGGCGTGTCGATGCTGCTGCAACGCATTCACCAGGATCAGGTGAGTGAATTGATTTTGGCGACGAGCTATACCCCGGAGGGCGATGTGACGGCACACATGATTGCGGGGATTGTCCGAAAACACTTTCCTGAGGTACGCGTAACGCGTTTGTCCAAAGGACTGCCCACCGGGGTGGAACTTGAATACGCCGATGTGGCTAGTATCGCTTCGGCGGTATTCTCGCGGCGATGATATTTGTCAATCTTCCTTCAGATATTGAAACGAAGGCAAAAATCGCTCGTCTCAGTGCGCGCTAAAGTTCAAAGATATTGTTCGAAAACAAAGTTTTTTGACGTTTTTAGCGGGTGCGTGAAATGCTCGAAGCGGTATTGCATTCAGCCGAAGCGGTTCTTGTTCTGTTTTCCATCGCGTTTGTCGGCTTTGAGACCTCGCGTCGGGGGTGGTATACCGAAGACAGTCGGCGCCTGATGGCGCGGCTGGTGAATCTGTGTCTGCCGCTTTTTCTCTTTTACAACGTCACATCCAAATTTACGCACGAAGATCTGATCAGCGTGCTGCAGGTCGCGGGGCTTCCCTTTCTGACGGTGGGCTTTAACTGGCTCGTGTCTGTGGCAATCGTCAAAATGGGATGGGTGAGAAAGGAGATTGCCGGAGCCTTCACCGCCTGTTTTACGGGAGCTACGGTCACCTTCTTGGGTATTCCGGTGATCTCGATTATGTTCGGAGAAGCGGCCATCGGTTATCTGCTGGTTTACTTTTTTGCCAACGTGATCTTCATCTGGACAATCGGGCTTTATGGCATTCAGCTCGACGGCGTGCATCGAGCCGGACGCGCGCAACCGCGGCTCTTTTCCATACGTAGCATCAAGATGTTTTTCCAGCCGCCGCTACAGGGCTTTTTGTTGGGCGTCCTCTTTGTGGTGATGGCTTTGCCCGTGCCCGATCCCATTGCGATGATCACGCGAGATTTGGGACGGGTTACATCGCCTCTGGCACTGGTTTTCATCGGGATGACCATTCAGCACATCGGCTTTGAAAAGATCAAGCACATTCCCAAGGAGGTGTGGCTGATTCTGTTTTCGTGCTTCGTGTTACGTCCGGTTGTGATGTATTTCGCAACCGGTTGGGTTGATATGTCGAACGAAGCCCGTCAGGTCTTCATTGTTTCTTCGAGTATGCCCGTGTCCTCCGTGATCGGAGTGCTGGCTAAAAATTACGGTGCCGACGAGGAGTTCTGTTCGGAAGCCATCGGCATCTCGACGCTTGCTCTTTTGGTGGCGTTGCCTTTGGTGCTCACCTTCGCGCGTTTGGTATAACAAAAAGCCGCCGAAAAGCCTTTTCTTCGGGCTTCGACGGCTTTCGATAACAGCGGCAACACTGAGCTGGTGTTGCCGTTTGCCGCGATTACTTCAGGATCGCCGGGATGATGTGCGTCCAGACTTCCAGAGCCGGATCAAGGTCGGATTCCTTGATGTCGAACGTGGAGGTGTGATGCCCTGACGGACGATCCGAACCCCACAGGAAGAAGGCGGCTTTGCCGCCGTGCGCTTGCACGCGGCGCGCAAGAATTGTGGCGTCTTCGCTGCCGCCGAAGTTCAGAGCCTTGTCGACGACCGTGATGCCAGGAGTAGCGCGACCGGCCGCGTTGAGAATGTCAACGAGTTCCTGATCGGCCGTAAGGTCAACCGCTTCGCCCATTTTGCGCATTTCATAGGTGACGCCGAAGCTCATTGCGATGCCTTTGCAGATATTGGTGACCTGATCGACCATGTATTGGTTGATTTCTCCCGTTTCGCCGCGTACTTCAAGCTTCATGACGGCTTTGCTCGGAATGACGTTGCGGCCTTCGCCGGCGATGAGTTGACCGATGTTGATGCGGGTCATGCCGCCGGAGTGGCGAGAGATGCCCATCATTTGAACCGTAGCATTGGCAGCCGCCGTGAGCGCATTGCGGCCTTCCTGCGGGCAGGCGCCGGCATGAGCGGGCTTGCCGTGGAAGGTGACGTCAAGCTTGGTGGTGCACAGATAGCCATAGAGATTGGTGGCAATTTCACCCGATTTGGCGCTCATGGCTACGTGCGAGCCGAGGAAATAGTCGCAGTCGTCGAGAATGCCGCTTGCAGCCATGCCGGCGGCACCGCGCACGCCTTCTTCGGCGGGCTGGAAAAGAATCTTGATTTTGCCCGAGAGCTTGTCCTTGTTGTCCATTACCCAGTGGGCCACCGCCAGTCCCATTGACATATGAGCATCGTGGCCGCAGGCGTGCATGAAGCCCGGATTTTTGGAGATAAAGCCTTCCTTGGCAGGTACGTGCGTATCGTCCGTGCATTCGGTCACCGGCACGCAGTCAATGTCGAAGCGAATGGCAAGCGTCGGACCGGGGCGACCGGTATCGAGCACGGCCACGCAACCGGTGAGCTCTTCCATTTCGGACAGGAGCTCTTCGCTTACTCCGTTGCGGCGGGCGCGTTCCAGACCGGCTTTGACGACGGATTCTTCACGTCCGAGGCAGGCTTCCGGGGCGACCACTTTGCGGCCTGTCAAAACGTCGTAGCCGTAGCCGCGAAGTGTGGTGACGAGAAAGGCCGTCGTGGTGAATTCCGACCATCCCTCTTCAGGGTTCTGGTGCAACTGACGGCGAATGTTGATCAATTGATCGTGATAAGCGCTGAGCATGTCGACTTGCTCCTTTTCAAACAAAAACGCACGCGCAAAACACCTTTCGGCAGCCGGCGCATCAAGCGGCGCCGAATCGAAATGCAACGATGCACGAGCGCGGTCTGAGATCGGACGAGGCCGCACTCTGTACGAAAGAATAATAGGCCTTCGGCCGGCAATGAAGCTACCGATGGTTCTGAAAAGAAAAATACCTCAAAAGAGGCAGTCGCAAAGGTGCTTTTATGGCAAAGATTCGCATTAAGTCAAAAATTCGTGACACCTTTTCAACTGTATCCGTGTTTTTCGAATAATAATAAAGAGGTAATCATGTCGGCTTGTGCCTTCCGATAATCGGAGGGGCTTGTCGCCCGCTAGAGGCGCAATGGCATGGTACTGACCAAAGGAAGGACATCACATTATGGCTGGGGATCTGCAGCGGGACGGCGTGAAATTCTGCCGTTCGATTTTTGACACGGTTCGCAAGATGAGCGCCGACGGACTGGGAGTAACCCGACAGGGGTATTCTTCGACCGAAAGCGAGGTGCTCGATTATCTCAAGATGATCGGGCAGGAACTGGGGCTGGAGATCAACACAGATTTGGCAGGCAATGTCTGGATGTGTCTGCCGGGGAAAAATCGCGAACTTCCCGCGTTTGTGGCGGGCAGCCACGCCGACAGCGTGCCGCAGGGCGGCAACTATGACGGATTGGCCGGCATAGCCGCCGCCTTGGCGGTCGCGTGGTGGATGCGCCGTACGGGTTTCGTGCCCGAACGCGATTACATGATTCTGATGATGCGCTGCGAGGAATCGAGCTTTTTCGGCAAGGCTTATGTGGGTTCGCTGGCACTCACCGGAAAACTGACGCTTGCTGATACGGCTTTAAAGCACCGCACACAACCGATGACACTCGGTGAATGCATTTCGGCCTGCGGTTTTGTTCCTGCCGATATTACGGCCGGTCGTCCTCTTGTGGACCTCGAAAAGATTGCAGCCTTCATCGAACTACACATCGAACAGGGCCCGACGCTTGACAGCTCGGAAACCGAACGCGTCGGCATTGTGACGGGTATTCGAGGTAACGTGCGTCACAAGAAAGTGGTTTGCTTGGGGCAAACTGCGCATTCAGGTGCCGTCGACAAGCCATACCGGCATGATGCCGTGATGGCTACGGCAGAGCTTCTTACCCGTATGGACAAGCATTGGGACGAATGGCTTGCCAACGGAGAGGATCTTGTCTTCACCGTGGGAGTGCTGAAGACTTCGGCGACATCGGCGATTTCCGTGATTCCGGGTGAAACGACTTTTACGGTGGACATGCGCAGCCTTTCGATTGATACGTGCGAGCGTTTCCACGAGTTGCTGTTGAAGGAAGCCGATGCTGTTGCCAAGGAGCGCGGCGTGAAGTTCGAGTTCGATCGCAAGATCGTAACGGATGCGGCTAAGGTGGACGCTGCGCTTTCCGATCGAATCGAGGCGGCGGCCAAGAGCGCGGGTATTCCGGTGCGTCGCCTGGCAAGCGGTGCCGGTCACGATGCGGCTGTCATCGGCAACAGCGGTGTGCCGGTGGCCATGATCTTTGTGGCCAATCAAAACGGCTCGCACAATCCGTACGAAGCCATGAAGATGGAAGATTTCATGAAGGGCGTCAATGTGCTTTGGCACACGGTGCGCGACTACGACGCGTAAAGGTCTTCGGACAGCATGCGGAAGTCCGAAAAGGCTTCCGGAACGTTTGAATTAAAAGAAGAAAATGACAACGACAGATCTTGACGACGGACAGCCCGCCCGTATTTTGATCTTTGACCAATGCCCGCTTTTTGCACGAGCTTTGAGTGAGTTGATCGGCGAACAGGTCCCGGGTTCGGTGCGTCGTATCACGCATAACGCTAACGACGCGCTTGATGAAGCCCGAAATGAGCACCCTGATCTGATGTTTATCGATCTCGACGGCGGTGACATCGGCGTGACGTTGCTTAAGGACATCAAATTGCTTGAAAACGCGCCGCGCTGTGTGATGCTTATCACCGACGGCACGCAGCCGTCTCTGATGGCGGCTATACGCCTGCAGGCGGACGGCTTTATCACTAAGCGTCTGTCGGTGCAGCAGCTTGCTGCACAGGTTCATCTGGCTGCTAGCGGTGAGATGGTGATCAGCGATTCGCTCACGGCGGCATTGGCCGTGTCGCTTCGCAATGTGCCCGTGGCTGACGATTCGAGGGACATTTCCCGCTTGAGTCCGCGCGAAGTGGACGTCCTTTATTGCATCGCCAACGGCATGAGCAACCGTCAGATTTCGGAGTATCTGAAGATTTCAGACGGCACCGTGAAAGTGCATGTCAAGCACGTCCTCAAAAAACTCGGCTTTGCCACGCGTGTGGAAGCCGCATTATGGGCGAGTGAGTCCGGCCACAAAGGGGCGATTGCCCAGACGTATTCGCGCTGATACGATTACTCGGCAAAGAGGTCGGCCATCGGAGCCGTCTGCGCTGAAGCCAGACGCCCGAAGTGCCGATAGGCCGTTTGCGTGACGATGCGTCCGCGCGGCGTGCGCTGTACGAGTCCCTGCTGAATGAGGTAGGGCTCAACCACATCTTCGAGCGTTTCTCGATCCTCGCCGACGGCGCTGGCGAGATTGTCGATGCCCACCGGTCCGCCTGCAAATTTGTCCATGATGGTGAGCAAAAATCTCTGATCCACAAAGTCCAATCCCATGGCGTCGACCTCGAGCATACGAAGCGCCGCATCGGCTACTTCTGCCGTGATGACGCCGTTGTGGCGCACTTGTGCAAAATCACGCACACGTCGCAACAGTCGATTGGCAACGCGAGGCGTACCGCGGGATCGGCGAGCGATTTCATAGGCTCCTGCCTCTTCGATGGGGACATTTAAAAGGTTGGCAGAACGCGTGATGATGTGTGCCAAATCATCCGTATCGTAGAACTGCAGCTGGTTGACGATGCCGAAACGGGCGCGCAGGGGATTGGTGAGTGACCCTGCGCGGGTTGTGGCGCCGATCAGCGTAAAGGGCGGCAGGTCAAGCTTGATGGAACGAGCCGCAGGGCCCTCGCCGATCATGATGTCGATTTGATAGTCTTCCAGCGCTGGATAGAGGATTTCCTCGACCACGGGGCTCAGACGATGGATTTCATCGATAAAGAGAACGTCGTTTTTCTCAAGGTTGGTCAGAAGCGCTGCCAGGTCGCCCGGACGCTCAAGAACGGGACCGGAAGTCTGGCGCAAGTTGACGCCCATTTCGTTGGCCACGATGTGCGCGAGCGTCGTTTTGCCCAGGCCGGGAGGCCCGAACACCAACAGATGGTCAAGCGGCTCACCGCGCTGCTTGGCGGCAGCAATGAAGATTTCGAGCTGTTCACGCACCGCTTTTTGACCGACATAGTCGGCCAGACGCACCGGACGAAGGGCTCGATCGATGCTTTCTTCATTTGGGCTTGTTGCTTCCGTGGAGACGACGCGTTCGACGTTTTGCATGAGAAAAACTTTCTACCGTTTAAATATCAGTGTGCCATGGATTTTAGGGCTTCGCGGATGCCTGCGGAAACACTGACGTCGGGCGAGAGCTTCTTGGCCGCGGCAGTGGCCTCTCGATCCGAATACCCCAGGGCCACCAGTGCGGCCACTACATCGGCACGATTGTCACCCGGAGCGGCGGCCAGCGTCACGCCGTCGAGATCAGCGCTGATCTTACCTTTGAGTTCCAGAACAAGACGTTCGGCCGTTTTCTTGCCGATGCCGGGTACGCGTGTTAAGAGTGCACTTTCCTGTTTGGAGACGGCTTGTGCCAGTGCGTCAACCGTCATGCCGGAGAGAACCGCCAGAGCTGTGCGGGCGCCGATACCGGAAATTTTGATGAGCTGTCGGAAAGCGGCGCGTTCCTTGGCCGTGCCGAAACCGTAGAGCAGTTGAGCGTCTTCACGCACGATGAAATGCGTCAGAAGTGTCACTTCCTGGCCAACGTCAGGCAGGTTGTAGAAGGTGGACATCGGAACATTAATCTCATAACCGACGCCGTGGACGTCGACCAGAATTTCCGGAGGATTTTTTTCGAGAAGTGTGCCGCGAATGCGTCCGATCATGATTGATTCCTGATTTTGTTATTGATGAGTTGAGCCCAAGCGTTGCGCTGTGATTTCTTCGATGTCATTGTTCGATTGCCCGTTTGCGAAGGTATTGCAGCCATGGCTTGAACTTGGGTAAGCTGCATGGCGTGCGCGTGCGTGACGGCGCAGGCAAGAGCGTCGGCGGCATCCGCCTGAATGTCGCCTGACAGTTTTAAAAGGGTGGAGACCATCATCTGGACTTGTGCCTTAGTGGCTCGGCCGGTGCCGACAATCGAATTCTTGATTTCAGACGGCGAAAATTCGGCCACTGCAAGGCCATGATGCGCGGCACAAGCAAGAGCTGCGCCACGGGCTTGACCGAGCAGTAGCGTAGAACGCGGATTGATATTGACGAACACCTGTTCGGCGGCGGCGCAGTCAGGGTTTGTTTCGGCAATAATGCACGAAAGTTCTCGGAAAATGGTGCCCAAACGTTCGCTCAGCGTACCGGTGGGGACATGAATGCATCCGGCTGTGACAAATGTCAGGCGGCTGCCGTCAACGTCGATCACTCCGAAGCCTGTGCGATTGAGGCCCGGGTCGATGCCGAGAATGCGTTTCTTGCTCATGCCGTTTGATGCCTGGATAGGATGGAAAGAGGCTGGATTTTACGCGATGCCAGTATTGCCCGATTGGGCGACGCTTGCAAATTTTATAGATGTCTGTAAAATCCCGATTCTCTTCGTGAGGAGAGATTGGAAATTCAGCGCGCGGTTGGCTCAGTGGTAGAGCATCGCCTTCACACGGCGGGGGTCACTGGTTCGAATCCAGTACCGCGCACCACAAAAGAAAATAACAGCCTCTGTGGCTGTTTTTTTTTCGCCCAAAAGAAAGAGCCGACCGCAAAAACGGTCGGCAAATTCGCACGGCTGATAGCTGATTACAGCTTCACAACGCGGGCAACTTCATTTGCAAAAGCTTTCTTGCCCTGACTCGAGAGAATGCCGTACAGGCGCATAGCTGTGAGATTGGCCATGACGTAGTTTCTAAATGAATTAAGTTGCTGTACGTCGGACAGTCCGTAGTTTTCTTTGGCAAGTTTCTCGAGAGCGGCGGCAGTCCAACGGCAGGCCGACGTTGAGATAACAAAGTCATGATCAGCCAAGTGCACGACCCATCCTTCGATGCGGCGCGGTAGAGGCAGGGTATTGCCGGACTTGTCGAGCAGACCAGCTTTGATGGGATCAACGCCGGCGATGATGCTCGCTGCCTTGATCCAGCCAACCACAAGTTTTTCGCCTGCAGGTGTTGCAGGATGTTCGTGCGCACACGCTTGGGCGACAACGACTTGGGCCGGAACTTTGCGCGCAATGGATTCAGCGATCGACAGCACGTGATGTTCTCCGGTAGCAGCAAGCAGTTGTTCTTTGCGGCAGGAGTGGTCATCTTGCCAGGCAAAGACCCAGGGTTTGTGCAAATCATGGAGAATTTCGCCGCCGACAGCAGCATCGTAGTCAAGCGTCAAACCGTTGACATCCATGTAATTCTTAACAAGAGCCTGAGCCGAGACGACATTTAGAGCAGTATGCGTGACGAGGCCGCCCGGATAGGCATGATGAGAGGCATATCCCGAGCCAGGGGCGGACCAGAAGGGCTGAGGACTCTGTTCGGGATTTTTGACAGGCGGAAAAACTTCTTTTCGCGCCGTATCAATGAGATTTTCTTTCTGCAGACGAGAAAGAATGTCCTTTTCATTGTTCTTCGCAATGGTGGGAGCCGGATTGTCCAGAATTGCCAGGACCGTACTGCGCAGAGAGTTGTCGCGGATTTGTTTGGCAGCTTCGACTATGACGCGGTGGGCAGACTGAACAACAACGCTCTCCTTGGCGATTTGAACATCGCTCATGTGAAGAATATCGGCTACGGTGCGCTGCGTTTTGGGAGCAGCCGCAAGCGCTTCAATGTTGAACGTGCTTGCACACAATCCGCCTCCGATGGCAAGAAGGGCAGAGCTGGATAGAAAATCGCGGCGTGAAATTTCAGACATGGGGTCCTCTTATCTTTACGTTGTTTGGCGAATCCAATCTTTGATTCGCGACGCTATTCTGGCGATTGAATGTTTCTGCCAATCCTGGTTTTTGTGACAGCACAATGAAATGTGCCGGTCTGAATGCGTAGTTCAGCCGGCACTTTTTGACTTTGAAAATTTTCGTATTTCAGGCAAGCTTGCTGTTGCCGACAGCGCAGGCCGGTATCACTGCAAAGGCAGCGCCTGCGGCAATCACGACGGCAAGCATTGCAATTTCATCGAGTCCGAGAGACGGCATCATTGAGATACCAGTTTGAGAAGCAATGACCATGCCGGCTGCAACCGATAAAGCAGTGCCCAAAATCAGTGCACCAAGGCTGGCAAGTACGATGGCCGCTTCGATGGATGCCCAAACGGAAGCGAGGATAAATCGTCTGGGTGCGCCCATTGTGCGCAAAAGTCTCAGGTCTTTTTCTCTGAGCTTGGCAAGGACAAAGCCCGTAAGCAACGCCGCGGCAAGTGAAGTTGCCACAGAGCTTGCGGCAAAGGCCTTGAGTGCTGAAGCCGCCGCAGCAAAAACAGCGAAAAGTTCAATTAAAGCTTCGCCGGTAAAGACGGCCATCAGATTGACGACACTACTGTCAGGCGCAATTGCTGATGATTTCAGCAGATGCTGTCTGATGCGATAAGCGCCTGCCATGTTGGTGGGCTTAACGACAAGCGCAGATGCCCCGGGCAGTTTCGACATATCCTTGTTGAGCCAGGCTTCAATTTCTTCGTGTATGTGATCGCCGTGAACATCATGAGTCGAAGTCGGATTTTGACCGTGCATAGACCATAGAGTTTCGATTGGAACTAGCACTGCCCGATCCCAGGGGGTTCCGGTTTCCGGGAGAATGCCCACGATTCTGAAGCTTTCTTTGTGTTCGTGTCCCAAGGCAGCGCTCATGCCATGGCCGGGATGAAATTCATCATTGATGGAAAAGCCGGCATTGCTGCCTGCGACGGCTTCATAAGGCTTTTCAAAATTGCGGCCTGCAAGAAGAGTTCTTTTTCCGGCCTGATCAACGAATACTCGAGTGGTACCCACTAGAGAAGCTTTGCCGGCTCTGTCGCCGAAGGCAAGCGGCGCGGCCCAACTGATGTCGGAACTCTTGGGAGAAAGATCGTTGAGCACCGGCATTGGAACCAAACTCAGCATTTCGTCGCGCAAATAGACAGTTCCCAAAAGCAGCGCTGAACGGCTTCCCTTCGTGCCGACCAGAATGTCAAACTGATCGGCAGCTCGAATCGTCGAACTCTTGACCATGCGTTCGGTTTGAATGACGGAAACTGCCACGGCAAGAGCCAGGGCAAGCAGCACGGTCAAACCAAAGAAGACTCCTTTGCTTTGGCGCAGCTCGCCTTTCAAAAATAAAAAAACATTCATGGCAGATTTCTCGAAGAAGGCTCGCTCTCAATCCACTTCCAGCGTCCCTGGTACATGTGTGCGCGAAGAGGAAAGGTTTGGGCAAGATCGCTGTCGTGCGTGATGACAAAAAGGGTGGCGCGGAGTTCCTTGCTGCTTTCCACAAGCGCCTGCATGACGAGACGGGCATTGGCTTCATCGAGACTTGCCGTAGGCTCGTCGGCGAAAATGACCTTGGGTTTTCCCATCAGCATTCGGGCCAAAGCCGTGCGCTGCATCTCGCCTCGGGAAAGGTGTCCGGCAGGTGTGTTGGCACGAATGCCGAAACGATCCAGAAGATCTCGTGCACGTTGCCGTGCAGAAGGGGTGATTTTTCCAGTAAAAGTTTCAGGTAACAGTACGTTTTCGATAGCCGTAAGCCCCTCAAGCAGACCAAAATCCTGAAAGAGAAAGCCGCAGTGTTGCCCTCGCCACAAGTCGCGGCGACTTTCGCTGAGATCTGAAACGATGGTTTCTCCCCAGCGCACCGTTCCCGTGTCTGCACGAATGATGCCGCTCAACACCTTGAGCAAGGTGGTTTTGCCGGCTCCGGACGATCCCTGGAGCGCGACCCGGCTGCCTTGAGCTATCTTGAGCTGTTCAATTGAAAGAATGGTACGGATGCTCAGACCGTCAGCCGCCTTGTAAACGATGCCGCATGCTTCAAGGTCAAAATGCTCTTGCACAACGATGGCCCCTAGATGTCGATGATGGAGAAGCTTGCGTCCACGAGTCGAACCAGACTCACAAAGCCGGTTTCCTCATCGGTTGCTGAACCCAATTCAAGTGTGCCCGTCACTTCAATGGCTTTATTGGCCTGAACGAAGTCTCCGGGGTTTTTAAGGTAGACCACGATGATTGAGTCGGGCCAGTCTTCGTCGCTGTTGCAGAAAGGACAGAGGTTGACGGGTGAGCGGGTCAGCACGAGGAATTTGGCATCAGCCTTAAGCGGTGGAGCCATAAATCCGCGAACCGAGGTGAGTTTGCCGTTGAGTGATTTGAGTTTGTCCGAGAACGTAATGCCAAGCACGGAAGCAGGGCCGTACATTTCGTCAAAACCGAGCAAAACCGGGTCTGCAGCCTTTGCAGGCATCACAAAGCCTGCGAAAACGGCCGCAGCTGTGCCAAGCAATGTTCTGCGCTGCATTGTCTGAAAAATGAAAAAAACGAAAAAAGCATGCTGGGACTTCGCAACAGGGCTTCTCTACAAGAAATAGAAACCGAGCGGCAAAGTCCTTCTGCATGCTGCTGCGAGGCAATTACTTGCCCAGAGCCAGAGCTTCTGCCATTACGCGGAAAATTTCCGTCGAGTTCATGAAACCCTTGATCTGATCGGAGTTAGGACCACGTGCTGTGACGACAAGGTCGTCAACTGTGTGTACGCCCTGAGGCTCGTTGCGAGGCAGGTTGCCTTCAACGAAATGAGCCCCCGGGATGTCCTTGTATTCGGCGTTTGCCACGTACTCGCCTTTTTCATTCTTAACGGCGGGCGTAAAGGTCTTGTCCTGGAAAGGACGATAGGTTTCGTAGTAATCGGGATGGGCACCGAAGAATACGGCCAGACGCTTGTCGGGATAGAAATTGTCCGGGAAGCCGTCCTTATCCTTGTCCTCGTAGTGCGGGTAGCCTGCCTTGGCGTAAACGCCAACCTTTTCGCGCAGATCGCGACCTTCTTTTTTATCGTCGATCGTACCTGCAACCGCAATCGAGTGCGTGTGATCGCCGGTAACGATCAACAATGTGTCGGGGTGCTCGTCGCAGTATTTCTGAGCGGCTTCAACGACTTTGTCGAAAGCGATTGTTTCAGCTACAGAACGAGTCCAGTCAAGAGGATGCGAGAACTTGTCGACAAGACCGGCCTCGAGCATCAGGAAGAAGCCTTCCTTGTTTTTTTCGAGTACTTTGATTGCTGCATGAAAACTGTCGGTCAGATCGGGCTGATTGGGAAATTTTTTGACCGTGTTCCCCTTGAACTGGTGACGATCAAGCCAACCGTCCATGTTGCCTGTGTGGAAAAGACCGAGCAGGCGATCGGATTTCTCGGCAGCCTTAAGCATGGCATCACGGTCGGTTACGAGCTCATAGCCGGCCTTCTGAAAGAGATCAATGTAGTTGATATTGTCTTTGCGCTTGGAGCCGGCAGTGGCCTTTGGAAGGAAATAGGCAGAGTCGCCTCCGAGCATGACTTCGGGCTTGACGTCGTAGAACATGCCCACGATATCGGCTTTGTCCGCTCTGCGGCGGGTGTGTGAAACGACTGAAGCGGGAGTAGCGTCTTCGAGTTCAGCGTCGCTGACGACGCCGACAGCCATGCTGGTCTTGCGGCGAATAAGCTCAGCGATGGTTTCCTGTCGGGGATCGTCCTGTGTGGCTTTGGTGCGATCAACATAGACTCCGAGAGCGTTGACCGAAGACTTGTGGCCGGTCATATAGGCCGAGGCTGTATTGGCACTGTCGGCAGCGATTGTATCGACCGAACTTGTGCCGAGAAGAGCCATGTTGGGCATGTCGTCCATGGCGAGCGGCGCGTTGTACATGCCATTGACCACACCTTTGCTCATGATTCGTGCGGCCGTGCGATGACCAACGCTCAGACCATCGGCCAACAGCAGAATCACGTTCTTTGCCTGACGTTTTTTAGGGGTGTCGTAGGTGTTCCAAACGACAGTCTTGTTGCCGCCCTTACCCGAGACGGTTACCTTGTAGGTGCCTGGTTTCTTGATTTCGACATCGCGCATCAAAACGGCGGAGGCCTTGGCATCAATTTCTTCACCGACAAAGATTTCGTCTCCCGTTAAAACCTTGCGGTAGTCGGCACCGTTGATTTCAATCTTAATGTCGTTGCGGTCAACAACAGTGTCGAGCTCGACTTTGAAGTCGAAGCGAGCGTTGGTCATGAAGCGAGCTTTATCGACTGGGTAAATTTCGGCAGATTGGACGAAACTGCTTGCGAATACCATTGCGGCAGCAATCGCTGTGAGGGCAAATTTGGAATGCATGTCAATACTTTTCCGTTAACGAGATGAAATGAGGAGCGCTTGTAGGAAAACTCCCTGCCGGGCGCATTCGGAGGGCAGTTTATGAAGCGTGTATTGCATGCTTATGATGCTTTTCTGACCAATTGGTGACCGTTGTTTCCTATCTATGCCGTTCAATGAAAAAACTGATCACCTTTTCCAGACAAGATCACATGTGATCATCGCTTAACAGCGATTTTTGTCAGACTTTTACTCCTTTGAGAGCCTCGACCAATTCTGTTACGGTGTGCACGCCGAGTTTTCGCATGGCGCTTGCCTTGTGAAATTCGGCGGTGCGTTGCGCGATTCCGAGGCGCTCGGCAGCGGCTCGCATGGCAACGCCTTGAGAGGCCAGTTTGACCAACTGCTTTTCTCGAGATGAAAGTGCGTCGAAAGCGGTTTGCCGCTGGTTGGCTTTAGTTTCGGACAGAGCTGTTGCGCGATCCAAAGCTTCCTTGAGTTTTTCTCGACGTACGGGTTTTTGCAAAAAGCAAACAGCCCCTTTCATCATCGTTTCTACCGCCATCTCAAGGTCACCGTGACCAGAAAGAAAGATAACGGGCCAATCGATGCCGGTGTCAATCAGACGCTGCTGCAACTCGAGTCCGCTCATTTGCCCCATGCGCACATCCAGAAGCACGATGCCGGGCTCGTTGTGAGGAACGTAAGTCAGGAAATGTTCGGCGCTCGGATATGGAACGGGGTCGCAATCCAATCCCTTTAACACAAAGGAGAGCGCTTTTCGCAGACTCTCGTCGTCATCGACAACATAAACGCGTTGCATAAAAGTTAGTCTCCAAGAGGTTTGACTGTTCCGGCTGAGACGGGAAGTTTCACACACGTCCGTAAGCCGGTGTTCCGGAAACGACGTTTAAAGACGATATTTCCGCCGATGCCTTCGACGATATTGCGCGAAATCGAAAGCCCCAAGCCCAGGCCGTCGGGTTTGGCGCTTGTAACCACTTCGTTGAGGTCGGCTAGTTCACGATCGGAAAGGGGTGGCCCGTTGTCTTCGAGTTCGATACAGATAAAGCCCTCCATTACTTGAGCTTTGACAAGCAGTTGGGGGGATTCATCAGTTTGTTGCGCAGCGGCTTCTTTGGCGTTTTTGATAAGGTTGCCGAACACCAGCTGCAGATCCAGAGGATTCACGAGTACGGTGGCGTCTTCAAAGGCGCTGACGTATGTCGGAACGTTGCCGATGCCGAAATGTGTCACCATTTCGTCAGCCTTATCAAAAGCCTCACGAACGGAAATCGGCTTGAGCTTAGCCTTGTGCTTGGCATACTGACGCACGCGCTCAACAATGTCGCTTGCGCGTGCTGCATCCGTGGTCATGCTGTGCAAAATGTCGAGCATTTCTTTTTTGCCGATGGCGTCGTTGCGCACCATCTCTTCGAGACCTTCGGCATAAAGGCTGATGGCGGACAGCGGTTGCCGAAGTTCATGTGCAACGAGACCGGAAATTTGCCCGACGGCTCCCGCTTTCTGCAGACGCTCCATTTTCTCTCGCTGAGCAAGCTGTAATCCGATCGAGGCTTTGAGTTCGGTTTCGCGCTTTTTGACGAGCCACTGACTGCGTGCGCCGTGAGCAATCAGCGCCAGAATCAACAAGACAGCAGTGATGATGGCCGACCGATATTCTTGCCATATGCGCTTGAATCCCGTCTGGCGCAGATATTCGTAAGGACCGATCTGCAGATCTTTGAGAAGGTTGTCGGCGTTCTGAAAGTCGCTTGCTACTGACCACATAAAGCCGCTTTCGCCCTTGGGTAACATCAGCAGATCCATCGTGATGGCTTTGCTCATTGAGGCGCTGATGCGGGGCGTGACCGAAAGAGTCAGGGCCGGATACAGAGGCGTGGAGTGACGGCAGTCGGTGACCGTGTCTGTGAGACGCTCCTCAACGACGCGAACTTTCGAGAGAATCGACGGATCTCGTCGGGACATTTCCTCAAGTGCGCAAAGGGGAAGAAAGCCCACATCGGATTTGCCGCTCACGACATCGTTGAAGACATGTTCGTTGACATCGCTTTGCGTGCGATCAGCGACGAAGGTTTGCTTTGAAAAGAAGTGATCGGGGTCGCCGAGCTTGCGTTGTACTAGTTCGCGAATGGCGTAAAGATATCCGCTGAAGGTGTCGCGGGACACGGCAGTTAACTTTTTTCCGCGGAGATCTTCAAACGTTTTTGCCAGCGAATCGCTTCGGACAATGACGGCGGTTCCATCGTTGCGATTGGGATCGGGCTGTACATCGCACACGAAGGTTGTGACGCTTCTTAGTCCCTCCGAAATCAAGGCTTGGTAAAAGGGCGACTCGGAAAAAACGATGTCAACTTCTCCAGCCCGGACAGCTTTGGCCAAGTCGTGTGCCGCGTACTGGCGAAAGGTGACCGGGTGGCCAAGTTTTTCCGGTGTGAGCGTGGACTTGAGCGAATTGAGCATGAGCCGCTCATCAATCATCAGGCCGAACGGGGTGTATCCCACGCGAATGACGCTTTCGGGGGAGCGTATAACGGCGGCCGGCGGTTCGCATTCCTCGGAATCTTCCGTAGCCGACGGCAGAGGCGCGGCCCATGCGTGGAAGGCCGAAAGCAGCAAGAAACACAAAGTCGCGAATTTCATCAAGTTCGAGCTTATGGGGCGATTGAAGTGCCGAAGATATTGAGTGGCGAATTGAGAACCATTCTTGTGAGCACGGAATTGTCAGTCATAACTGTACATTTTCTTTATAAGTGAAAACCCTTATCCGATACTTAACGCTGTTTTTACCTACCATCGCCCGAACGCGTCGGTTTGCATTGGGGATGGTCAGCCTCGGGCAAATCGGGCTGATCAAGCAAATAAGGAGTCCCTTTCAATGGAATTCGTTGAACTGTTGATGCTCACCATCGCGGTGTTGCTCATCATCTTCAAGCCCGAGAAGGAAAAATGGGCGTGGTGGCTGACGGTTGCCGGCTGGGCGGTCGTCGCTTTCATGTATGTCGGTCACGTTTCGACCGGCATTCTCGGCGTACTCAATCTGTAATCGGGGAGGATGAAGAAAATGACTGATTACTCCGCTCCGATCAATTCCAACGATCTCAACCGCGCCAAGACATTCTATGACATCGTCTGCTGGGGCGGTCTTCTCATCGTTTTGTTGCCCGTCGGTATCGCCAACCTGATTCTGGGCTATCTGCTCGGTGACTCGCCTTGCACGCTGTGCTGGGCTCAGCGTCAGCAGATGGCCTACATTGGCGTTATTGCGCTGATGATGGTTCGCTACGGCTTCAAGCCTAAGTACCTGGGCATGCTGCTCGTCATGGCCGCCTTTGGTCTGTACATGTCGTTCCGCCACTTGGGCAATCACGCTATGCGCGACGTGGGTCAGGGCTTCGGTCTTGACGTCTTTGGCATTCACACTCAGATGTGGGCCGAGATCGTGTTCTGGTGCGTGGTGATGCTCTTCGGTCTGGCTGTGTTCCTGGCACCGCGCTTTGATGCGCTCATCGCCGAAATGAAGGGTAAGCCTTTCCGTCCGCTGTCGCGCTTTAACAAGATCGCCTTCAGCATCGTGGCCTTCATTTTGGCTTCCAACACCTTCCAGGCGCTGTGGTCCACCGGTCTGCCGCCCAACTGGGGGCAGGGCGATCCGGTCCGCTTCTCCTTCAATCCGAAGTACGTTATCTGGTCGGATGCGAGCTGGCATGGTATGTGGGACGGCATCAGCTTCCTCGGTAAGCGCGATGTGAAGGATCCGGACTTTGCCTACAAAGCCAACGACAAGAAGCTGGGGATCACCTTTAAGCATGATGCTGCAGACGCTCCCGTTGCCATTAACGGCATGCTCAAGCTCGAAGAGATCCGTGTCATCGAAGGCATCAAGCAGCCGGTCAACACGCTGGCTCAGATCCGCGGCGAATACTTCGTGGCAAGCAAGTACGACTTCTGGAAGTTGGACAGCAATCTCAAGCCTGTCGTGCACGCTCAGATGGACCCGTGGTACAGCGCCAACGTGCTCGACATCGTTAGCATCACGCCGTTTAAGGAAGACGCCTTCGTGCTGATGGGTTCGAACAAGTCGCTGCTGCGCGCTCGCTGGAACCCCAACGCCGACGACGTCAAGGGCTGGGCGAACTTCATGGTGGGTGGCGACAAGGTTGAACACGTCGGCGGTCTCGGCCGCGCCCGTATTGGCACCGAACGCGCCAAATTCAGCTACGTGCATTCGTCTGCAACCGACGGCAAGTACGTTTACCTTGCCACGGTACCCGACAACAAGAACAAGTCGAAGTTTGTGGTTTCCAAGGCCATGATGGCTGACTGGACCCTCTCGGCTGAGTTCGAACCGGCTGCTGACCTCAAGGCCAAGCGTACGCTCGGTGAACTGTATGTTACGGGGATGGTGTACGAAGACGGCAAGCTTTACGCCGTTTCCAAGAACCACAACGTACTCGTGGTGATCGACATCGCCAAGGAAGCTGTTGTTGAAGCTTGGGGGCTGCCGTCCGACCTGACCGATATCCGCGGTTTGGTTAAGAAGGGCAACACCTTCGAAGTGGTGGATCACAACCGCGTCGTGACCCTCACGATGCCGTAATCGACCGCACGCTCAGGCAGCCTGAAGCAGGCTGCCGGCAAACTCTCTCTCCTCGGTAAATGGGCCTTCGTGTGCTGCGGCATACGTAAGGCCCATTTGCCGATGTAAAGAAGTCTCTGACGATCCGGAAGTTTTTTCGTACCGATTGGGCGACTCTCTACCAAATGAGAAATGCAGGAGGTTTAGTCGTCATCATCGTCGTCATCGCGATGTCGTCTTCTTGATCCGGAACGACGGCGCCGGTCGTCATCATCATCGTGATCGTCATCGTCGCGATCATCCCGTTCGTCCCAGTCGTCATCGTCATCATCATCATCTCGACGGCGGCGACGAGGGCCGAAGCGACGATCGTCATCATCGTCATCGTCGTCACCCGCAAGAGCGGAAAGCGGTGCGGTGCCGAGGCCGAGAGCGGCGGTTAGGAAAGCGGCTAAAAAGAGGCGGCGGGATTCAAGCATGAGGCTGTCCTTTTTGAAAGTCGCTATGGGCGGGGATGAAGAGAACTTGAGCTCAGGTGTGTTCGAGCATACCTGTCCGGAGCTCGTTGTTTCGTTAGGGAATGCCCGAAAGGTGTCAAGGATGCTGTGAGCAAAAGTAACAGACAGCGGCAAAGTTGCGACGCGTAGGCATCTCGGTTATGTTGTTTTGGACACAACAACAGAGATTTGACATGCGTCTGCAATACGCTTCCGATTTGCATTTGGAGATACCGGCCAACCGGGACTTTGTGCTCGCGGGTGCAATTGAGCCTGAGGCCGACTATCTGGGACATTTCCTCTCTGTCTGACTGGCACAAAGCTGACGCCTTCTGGGACTGGTGCGCGCAGCATTTTCGTCAAACCTGGATTGTTCCAGGTAACCACGACTATTACTCAGATAAAACTAACCTGCTCGGACAGCTTTCGCTTGAGTTGTTTGTGCGTCCGAATGTTGCCTATGCCAACAATGTGTGCGTTCAGGTGGAAGACGTGTCGTTGGTGCTGACGACTCTTTGGTCCGAAATCGTTCAGAAAAAGACGGAAATCGAAGAAAAAGTCGTCGATTATCGACAGATATATTTTGATGGCAAATTAATTTCAACGAAAATTGTCAATCGTTTGCATTCGGAAAGCAGGGCGTTTTTGGATCGAACGCTTCAGATATGCAATCCGAATAAAACCGTGGTGGTCTCGCACTACGTCCCTGTGCCTCAAGCTACGCCCGCACGCTACATAGACTCTCCCGTTCGAGAGGCTTTCATCGCCGATTGCAGTGATTTGATTGACACGTATCAGCCGGCATTTTGGATTCACGGACACTCTCATGTTTCGGGAAATGTTCAGTACGGCAGAACCCGCATTGTGTCCAATCAGCTTGGCACCGTTCGCCCCGGAAAGGAACTCAACTTCAATCCGAAGGCTGTGATCGAAGTGTAGGGACGAGCTTACCGTTTTTTTCAGCTTTGGCAATCAGACCAAGACAGGTGGCTGCAGCAACAACAATGATGAGCATGCCGAAAAGGGAACGCAGACTCGGTGTGACGCCGAAAAAGGCGCTGTCAATAAAGGCGGCAAAAACCACGCCGGAAAACGTGAAAACGGCACCGAGAAATGTGTTGCCTTTGCCCCAGCCCAACGCCCGGGCAAATTGTGCGCAGGTCAGAAAAATCAGCATCAAAGCCAGAGGCGTTTGTTGCAGTTGGGAGACGGTGAGTTGTCCGCAGAAGATCTCCAAAACTCCCAACACGACGGCGCCGTGCAGGTGAAAGTAGAAAACGGTGCGGGGGATCGGTTCATTGACGCTTCCCAACTTCTTGAGCATCAGGATGGCGGCGGCCGTAAACAATCCGCACAACAGCCCGATGGGAACGTAGACTGCCGGAAATGAGCGCTCCGAAGGATGAAACATCACGAGAATGCCGACGAAGGCCGAGACGATGGCCGCCAGGATGCGCCAGTCAATGTGTTCGCCATTGCGAAAAGAGGCGATTGCAGAAAAGC
>OLXJ01000012.1_pt1 | contig 127158 bp, 101 predicted proteins | sample 1644591 | NCBI WGS metagenome assembly OLXJ01 (sample SAMEA103958150, study PRJEB25191) | human gut metagenome | biome: human-associated habitat [ENVO:00009003]; feature: intestine environment [ENVO:2100002]; material: feces | place: Germany | collected 2013/2015 | reverse complement strand
TTGACAATCTGACTCAGGGAGAGCTTGGCATTGACCTTGCCCTTCGGTTTGCCCATGTGGCTCATCATAATCAACGCGCCACCATCGGCGAGAATCTTCTTCAGCGTAGGCAACGCGCCACGAATGCGGGTGTCATCCGTAACATGGCCATTCTCGTCCAATGGCACATTGAAGTCGACGCGGACAATAGCTTTGTGTCCTGCGAAATTGAAATCGTTGATGTTCATCGTTCTAAATTCTTTAAACCTTAAAAAAGTATCTATTACCAGTTTTTCTAAGTCTTGATTATGACAGACACGCTCCTGCACCACTATTCATTCATGGACATCAGAAACTCCTCGTTGTCGCGCGTCTTGATCATGCGGTCATGGATGGTGTTCATCGCCTCGATCGACGTCATATCGCCGATATACTGACGGAGGATGCGCATGCGGTTCACGGTGGTGTCATCCTGCAGCAGGTCGTCGCGGCGCGTGCTGGAGGCCACGAGGTTAACGGCTGGGAACATGCGCTTGTTGCTCAACGAGCGGTCGAGCTGCAACTCCATGTTGCCCGTTCCCTTGAACTCCTCGAAGATCACCTCGTCCATCTTCGAACCGGTCTCGGTCAAAGCAGTAGCGATAATCGTAAGGCTTCCCCCGTTCTCTATATTACGAGCCGCACCGAAAAAGCGCTTCGGCTTCTGAAGGGCATTGGCATCGACACCACCCGTGAGCACCTTGCCGCTGGCGGGAGCCACGGTATTGTAGGCGCGCGCCAACCTCGTGATGGAGTCGAGGAAGATCACCACGTCGTGGCCACACTCCACCATGCGCTTGGCCTTCTCCAGGACAAGGCCGGCGATCTTGACATGGCGCTCGGCAGGCTCGTCGAAGGTGGAGGCGATGACCTCGGCATTGACGGTGCGGGCCATGTCCGTGACCTCCTCAGGGCGCTCGTCGATGAGCAGCATCATCAGGTAGGCTTCGGGATGGTTGGCGGCAATGGCATTGGCCACGTCCTTCATGAGCATGGTCTTACCTGTCTTGGGCTGGGCGACGATCAGCGCGCGCTGACCCTTGCCAATCGGGGCGAAGAGATCGACGATACGCGTGCTCAGATTGGTGGTGGCGCGGTTGCCACAGAGCATGTACTTCTCATCGGGGAAGAGCGGCGTGAGGTGCTCGAAAGGCACGCGGTCGCGCACCTCGGAGATGCCCATGTCGGCCAGCGCCTGCGCCATGGCACGGGTGCCGGCGGCGAACTTCTCGAACTCGAACACGCCCATGGGGCCGTTCCACACCACAGTCTTGGATGCCTTGACAGCATCGGCAAACAGCTTCATGGTCTCGGGGCCGATGTCGCAGCCCTCCATGTCAGCAGGGATGGCGGTGACAGGCACCACAGTGACATCCACGGGAGCGTCGATGGGATCGGGGAAGTCCTTGATGCAGGCTGCGTCCACGGGCAGCAGCAGCTTCACGCCCTTCTCCTTGGCCTTGGCCATCATTTCCTTGCAGTAATCCAGCTTGGTATCGTCGCACAGGCTCTTGCCGACCTCGTAGCCCTGAGCCTTGACGAAGGTGTAAGCCATGCCGCCGCCGATGATCAGGGTATCGACCTTCTCCAGCAGATTGGAGATGACGTTCAGCTTATCGGCGACCTTAGCGCCGCCCAGGATGGCGGTGAAGGGACGAACGGGATCGTTGACTGCGTTGCCCAGGTACTTGATCTCCTTCTCCATCAGGTAACCGACAGCGGTATCCTTGATGTAGTCGGTGACACCTGCGGTGGAGCAGTGTGCACGGTGGCAGCTGCCGAATGCATCGTCAACGTATGCATCTGCCAGAGAAGCCAGCTCCTGGCTGAACTCAGGCATGTTCTTGGTCTCTTCCTTGCGGAAACGGGTGTTCTGCAGCAGAACGACATCGCCGTTGTTCATTGCAGCAACAGCAGCCTTTGCGTTCTCGCCCACAACGTTGTCGTCATCAGCGAACACAACGGTCTTGCCCAGCTTTGCGCTCAGAGCCACAGCAACGGGTGCCAGGCTGAACTTTGCCTCGGGGCCGTTCTTGGGTTTGCCCAGGTGGCTGCACAGGATGACCTTAGCACCATCGTTGACCAGCTTCTGGATGGTGGGCAGAGCCGCATTGATGCGGTTCTCGTTGGTGATCACGCCGTCCTTCATCGGGACATTGAAATCGCAGCGGACAAGGACCTTCTTGCCGCAGTAATTCTGATCGTCGATCGTTTTCTTACCTAAACCCATGGTAACAAACTCCTCTCAAATTCTTTTCGTTCGGAATCGAATTTTGCTCTTCATCGGGGGCCGCGCACTGCGAACTTCCCCGTACATCCTTATTATAAACAAAAAGCGTGTGTATTGCAAGGACGGGAGATGGATAATTTATTAACAAACATTTGTTGCAGAAGCAAAGAAATGTGGTGATTTTGCCGGAACGCACCAAAAAACGCCGTTTTTTCTGAAAAAGACCAGCTGCAGGGAGTGTTTGCCCCCGCAGCGGGTCCTGTCCATTCAGGATATTTTCCGGAACTTCTGCTTCGCTTTTTCCAGATATTCCAGCACCAGCGGATTTTTCATGCCCAGCAGGATGACCGCGTATGCAGCCACTGAGCCCAGCACCGCCGCCAGAATGCAGATGAGATTGGGCAGAGCCAGTGCCTTGACCCCGGTACAGACAAGAACGATGCCCACACAGCCGCAGAGCACCGAGCCAACGGTGCGCCGGTCAGCTGAGACCGTGACCAAACCCCTGGAGCAGCGGATACAGAGCATCATGGAGCACAGCTCTGCCAGCAGGGTGGTAAAGGCTGCCGCATTCTCCCGGAACCGCGGGATGAGCAGGATGTTCAGCCCCACGTTCAGCAGACCGCTGACCAGCGTGATCCAGAACAGTTCCTTTTCTCTTCCGCAGGGCAGAAGCGCGCAGGAATTGTACAGCCAGCCAAACAGGCAGACAATCAGGGCAAGGCTCAGGATCTGCAGGGGCATCACCGCATCCAGATAGCTTTCCCCGGAAATAAAGAGGACGACCTCCCGGCTGAGGGCAAACAGTCCCACCACAGCCGGAGCCACCACCACGATGAGCGCGTTGAAGATATTGTTGAACAGCTTGTTGAAGTTTGCCTTGTCCCCCACGCCCGCATAATGGGACAGCCGCGGGATAGACACCACCAGCACCGCCGAAAGCAGATTCTTTACAATGCCATAGATCTTACCCGCCACCGAGTAAATACCTACATTGTAATCTGTTCCCAGAATGCCCAAAATCGTGGTATCCGAGCTGACATAAAGGGTCGTTGCCAGCGTGGATGCAAAGATGATGAGGATGGGCTTGAGGTGCTTTTTCCAGTCGATCTTTCTTGTCAGCCGGATGGTGCAGTACCGCCGGGCCCGGAAAAAGTTGAGCACATTGGCACCTACCGCCGCAAACACCGTGATGCCTGCATAGATGCAGTAGTCATCCCGGGTCTTGACGAAGGCAAACAGCATGAAAATGGACAGTACCTGAAACAGCAGGCCCCGGATGGTGATATAGGTATACTCCTCAAAGATCGTGAACACCCATTCGGTGCCGATGGTCGTAAAGAAGATCTGTAAACTCAGCACCAGCATCAGGTCGGTATAGGCATGGAGCTTTGTCCAGAAGAGCATCGTCACCGCCAATGCCGCATAGGTCAGGGCCGTGGAGATCATATTGATGGAGAACATCTCCGATGCAAAAGCCGACAGTTTTTCCCGGTCGTTCACATAGCGGGACCCCTCACGCACCGCATAGGATGAAATGCCAAGGCCTGCAAACAGCAGAAAATACCCGCAGACGGAGCTTGCAAAGTTCACTTTGCCCAGGTTTTCCACCTGAAGAACATTGGAAGCGTAGGGGAATGTGATGAGCGGGAAGATAATATTCATCAGTGTCTTGAATGCGCTCATTGCTGCATTGAAACTAAGTGATTTTTTCATCTAGTTATTCACACTGCCCCTTTTTAACATCTTTTTTGCAGTCCGTCTAACTTTACAGCATAGATTATTCTCATGGAACCACAGTTCGTACCAAACAGATGCTGAAAATTCTTTTTGTTTCATAATAAGATTATAGTATACTCTCTGTCGCCAGAACATCTTTGAAAGAGCTTCTGAAGAAAGATCTGCACCCCATTGGGCGATTTTTGATCTTATTTCTTTTTTCTCCTCTTCTGTCATCTTTTTGGACGCATGCAAATCCTCCCATGCATAGGTTGTCGTTCTCGCCTTTGCATAGTCTATCTCTATTTTCAGTTCCGGGTAGTTTCGCTGAATGTCTGAGTAGTTTTTTTTCAAGCCTTCCAGATAATTCAGCATGTTCTTATAGCTCTTGTTTTGCAGAATCCCACTTGCGTTCTGACGATAATAGTAATACACCGCATCCAGACTAACGAATGTATTGCATTTTCCAGACAGCTCTGCCATCACATAAATATCTTCGTAATTTTTTCCCTTTGGAAATATATCATCCGGAATCAGTTTTCTTTTATACAACCGCCGCCAAACATGATTGCTGATTTCTTCATCCCGAACAAGTTTATCAAGCAATTCTCTCTGTCCATATACAGCAGCATCTTTTCCCGCAGAAAACCACTTTACTTCACGACCATCTGGAAAAACCTTTGCGAACTGGCACAGCACCATATCAGCATGATATGTTCTCATGGCAAATTCCATTTTTTCGGCCATCTCCGGTGCGATCCAGTCATCCGAATCAACAAACATCACCAGTTCTCCACTGGAAGCACGCAGGCCCGCATTTCTCGCATCAGATAACCCACCGTTTTCCTTGTGAATAACGCGAATACGCTTATCTTTCTTCTGCCAATCATCACAGAGTTGCGGGCAGTTATCTGGAGATCCATCATCCACAAGAATGATCTCCAAATTTTTATAGGTCTGGTTTACAATGGAGCTCACGCATTTTTCCAAATACTGTTCCACACAATATACCGGAACTATTACAGAAATGCAACTGTTTTCCCTCATTCTTTTCCTCAATCCATTTTATTCTGCCGCCGGGCCGTTTTTCAGCAGGAACAGTTTTGCATACAGCCTCCGGCTGCATCTGAGCAGCTGATACTTCCGCTGGCTGCTGGTGCAGAGCAGCTTTGCCGCCGCCGGGTCACACTCCTGCAGAAAGGCCTCCATCTTTGCGCGGCGCTCCGTATCCTGCATCAGATACGGATAGCAGTGCTCCACCACGCTCAGCATGGCGGCATCATTCTCCGGCATTCCCGGGTATGCTTCCCGGATGGCCCGATATTTCTGATAGCCCATATCCAGCTTATCCTCGTAGAACTTCATGTTCCTGCGGTGAAGGATGCTGTCCGGGCGCTGATAGTAATAATACAGCGGCACCGGGCGGTATACGACCTTGCTGCACTGCTGAAAAATGCGGTATGTCGTGCCCTGATCTTCCATCATCCGCCCCAGTGGATAGCGCACCTCCCGGAACAGCTCCCTCTTGTAGAGCTTGTTCCAGGCAAAATCCCCCAGCTCATCCGAGACAAGGGTGCTGCGGATGGCTTCCCGGCCTGTCATACACTGCACCGGTACGGTGAGTTCTGCCGGGGCAAGCGCTTCCTCCCGTTCAAACATCCGGAAGCCCACCACGGCCACGTCCGCATCCTGTTCCTGCAGGTCACGGCAAAGTGTTTCCAGCATCCGGCTGTCCAGAAAGTCATCACTGTCCACAAAGCAGAGATACGTTCCCTGTGCCCGTTCGAGCCCCGCGTTGCGCGCTGCAGAGAGTCCCCCGTTTTTCTGGTGGACTGCTGTTACACGTTCTTCCTGTGCGGCATATTCGTCGCAGATGGCTCCGCTGGCATCGGTGGAGCCATCGTCCACCAGCAGGACCTCAAGATTCCGATAGGTCTGGTGCAGGATGCTGTCCACGCAGCGGCGGAGATATCGCTCCACATTGTAGACCGGGACAATGACACTGATCAGCTCTGTCTCCATGTTCTGTTCCCTCAGAAGAATGTTTCTCTGCCAATGTGGAGGATCTCCGAGGTGTACGGGCAAATGGCATTGTTGCCCTGAATATACGCCTGATAGATCCAGATGATGACCAGCATTCCCCACATGGCAGCCTTCAGCAGCTTGCGCAGACGCTCATCCTCCACGCACTTGACCACACGTCCAATGGCGAGATAACGGAAGAACGCAAAATACAGGCAGATGCGGTAGAGCGGCACATTGATGTTGCGCAGCTGGGCCGTTGCCATCTCGATCAGGATCATCACGATCCAGAAATCGGCATCCGAGCGAGTAAAGCGGCGATGGCCCGCCCCTTCCTCTCTGGCATACCAGCGGTACAGCACAATGGGCAGGATCAGGAACGGCAGACGCACAATGATGGGATTCAGCGTGAAGCCGCCCGCATTGGCATCATAATAATATCCGTAAAGCCGATCAATGAAGTCCACATTCAGGGCCAGCCTGACCACAGCCTTGCTGAAGAAGGCAAGGTAGACCGAAAATGCCGCCAGGCCACCCTTGACCCACCAGTTGTCGAAATGCTGAAGCAGGATATAGATCAACAGCGCACCAAACGAGATAAAGGTGGCATTGTGGAACAGGCAGGAGACCGCCAGCAGTAGAACCGCCCAGTGATACTTTTTCTTCCACGCAAAGCTGAACGCCAAAAATGCCACACCCAGCGCCACAGACTGCCGCTCGGCATTGTAGGTATCGCCATAATACAGGCAGAGGTAAGCCAGCCAGCCATAGGGCACGGAGACATACTCCTTATACTGCACCAGCCCGATCATAAACAGGCCGCAGGCCAGCAGGTCCACCATAAAGTAGAGCCAATGGACATCACCAAAAACATGGGCCGCCAGATAGACCAGCGTCATAAACAGCGGCTCTGTTTTGTGCCGCTGCCGGATGCAGGCCAGCAGGCCATCCTGCAGCTTTGCATCCGCCACCCATTCCTCATACACCACGCTGTCCGTGCCAATGGACGGGTCCCGCAAGCCTGCCAATACCGCCATCACCAGCACCGCCAGCGCCAGGCAGAGATAAAAGCCCTTCTCGTTGTTTTTCTTCGTCCGCAGGTGCTCGCCATAGGCGGCAATGCCCACAGAAACCGCAAAAGCCCCCAGATAAATCAGCATCGGAGCTCTCCTTTTTTCATCACACAGCGTGGTTGTTTTTCATTTCGGCCAGAGTATAGATTAGATAAAAGAGTCCTCTGCCCTTCATCAGGGTCTCTACCTTGATGCGGTCTGCCCTTTTGGCCCAGGACCTCCGGGTCAGATCCCGGTGTTCCCGAACAAAGCGAAGGATCTGCTCCTGGGCCTCCGGGTAGCAGTCAAAGCCGCTGTTGAGGATTCGTTTCAGGGTTTTCAGGTAAGTGACCAACTGCAGATACTCCGCTTCTTCCCGCACCTCAGGCATAGTTCGGGACAGATGCTGGGTGACATCCTGAGCAATGTCCAGGAGCACCAGATTTTTCTCTTGGATGGGCTCGTGCATAATGGATCCGCCCCGCATCCGGTAATAATACAGAGGCTCATAGTCCGCTACCACCGTCCTGCATCCCTGCATGACTTTGTAGATCACAGCGTAATCCTCATAGAGCATCCCCTTTGGGAAACGCAGCTCCGCCCACAGCTCCCTGCGAAACAATTTCGCACATGCCGTGTGGCCGATTTTCCCTTTTCGCAGAAGCATCCCACGGATGGCATCCTGCACCGTGAGTATCTCTGTTCCACCGGCCGTTCCGGTCTGCCGCCGGGGTTCTGTCTCAAATTGCAGCAACTGCCCCATGGCCACATCTGCCCTGTGCTGCTCACAAAGGCCCACCAGTTTTTCCAGCGCATTCTCTGGCAGCAGATCATCACTGTCCAGAAAGCAGAAATATTCTCCTCGGGCATGATGCATTCCGTGGTTTCTGGCATCAGACAGGCCCCCATTGGGCTTATGGAACACCCGGATGCGGCCATCCTCCACAGCCAGTTCATCACAAAGTTCCCCGCTGCCATCGGTTGAGCCGTCATCTACCAAAAGCAGCTCCCAGTTCTGGTAACTCTGCGCCTGCACGCTATGCACACAGTCCCGCAGATACGGATAAACATTATAGACCGGCGCAATGACCGATACAAGCGGTTTTCTTTCCTCCAACCGGATCCCTCCACCTTACTTTTTTCCACGCCATTGCGTTTTTTCATAAACCCGCCGGGTCATGGCATAGCCGCTGTAGGAAAGTGCCGCCGCCAGCCGGGCCTTTTTGCGGGCCTGCGGGTCCAGCAGAACGTTCCGGCGGTATTTTTTCACTTCCTGCCAGAGAGCCTTCTCTATTTTTTCATGCTGCCTGTCCCGGATCTGGAACAGAATATTGCAGACATTGCTCAGATAGCGGCATTCTGCCGCACGGCTCAACTGGGGGAAATCGCGCTTCACATTTTCCATCAGCGCGTGGCAGTGCCGCACACTGTCCAGCTTTCTGGGGTTGAAGGCCATATTTTGGATACTGCTGCCCCGCTGGAAATAGTAGTAATCCCGGTTTGCGATATGTGCCGCCTTATGGGCACACTTTGTCACCTCGTAGGCGACCGGGATATCCTCATAGAGCTTGCCCACCGGGTAGCGCACGCCCCCAAACAGTGCACGCTTATAGAGCTTGGTGGGGGTGGTCACCTCCATGCCCTCCTGATACAGGATGCGGCGCAGGCATTCCTCCCGGCTCAGGATCTCGAATGCTTCCAGACGCTCTGTGGGCACGGACTGCACCGGCTGGCCCTCGAACACCTCTTCAAAACAGCTGGCTGAAAAATCCGCTCCCGCCTGCTCCAGTGCCCGGTACAGGTTCTCGATGTAATAAGGTGACACCCAGTCATCGCCATCCACAAAAGAGAGGTATTCCCCCGCTGCCGCGTCCACACCAGCGTTGCGGGCATCGGACAGACCGCCATTTTTCTTGTGGAGCACCCGCACCCGGGCATCCTGTGCAGCATATTCATCACAGAGGGCCTCGCTGCCATCGGTGGAGCCGTCGTCCACCAGCAGCAGCTCCATGTTCTGATAGCTCTGCCCCAATAGACTGTCCACACAGCGGTTCAGATATGGCTTCACATTATAAACAGGAACGATGATGCTTACCAAAGGGTCCATCTTATCTCCTCATTTCAGCAGGTCGAAGTAAAACGCTTCCAGCTTCTTCGCCTCGGTGACGATATCAAAGCCGCCTGCCCGCATCTCAGCAGAGGTATCCCGCCGCCGGGCATTTTCTGCAGCCCGGATCGCCGCATCCGCCCAGACTGCCGGGCTTTCCTGCAAGCTCAGGTATTGCATCTCGGGCAGGACCTGAGCCTCCTGCGGCACCTCTGTGGAACAGATGACCGGCAATGCCGCCGCTTGTGCTTCGATCAGCACGATCCCAAGACCCTCATACCGCGAGGGCAGAACAAAGGCATCCATGGCCTGATAGAACTTTGCGGGATCGCTCTGTCGGCCCAGAAAGCGGACATTCCTTTGCAGCCCCAGTGCCTCCGCCTTCCGGCGGGCAGCGGCCTCACTTTCCCCTTCTCCGATCAGCAATAGAACGGCATCCGGCCGTTGTTTGCAGACCTCTGCCATTACATCCAGCAGAAATTCGTGATTTTTGGCATAGCAGAACCGTCCGACATGGCCCAGCACCAGTTCATCCCCCAGGCCAAGCTCCTGCCGGACGACTTTCCGTTGGGCGGCATCATAAGTAAAGCGGTCAAGCTCAATGGCATTGTTGAACACCCGGAAGGGCTTTTCACCATAAAGCCAGCTGCCTGCCGTTCTGGAGCAGGCACAGAGCCGGGTGGGATACACTGCGGCAAAGGGACGGAGCAAATACTTCATCACATTTTTTGCCCCTTCTCCCCTGCCCACCGTAGAATGGTTATGCGCGATCCGGTTGGGCACCCCTGCACGCTTTGCCCCCCAGAGGGAAAGCACGCTCAGGGTGTTCATGTGGGAGTGAACGATCTGGTATCCGTTCTGACGGAACAGCCGCCCGATCTCCCGTTCATACTGCGGCAGGTGGGTATATTTTGGCACCACATACACCCGGCCGCCCAGCCGTTCGATCTCTTCCCGCTGGGGCAGAGTCGAGCCTTCCAGCGCGAAAAAATCAAACTGAACTCTGGAACGGTCCATGTGGCGGTAGTAGTTCATCACCACCATCTCCACACCGCCGTAGTTCATATCCGTCATCATCTGGGCCACACGGATGGGCTGTGCATTCTGCTCCATGGTCATACCAGCTCCTTGCGGCCACAATCCTCGAACCAGTCCCGGAAGCTTTCCTCCAGCGTATAGTGGAACTTGTAATCGGTGGCGGCCAGCTTTCTGCCGCAGACATTGGTGGATACCATCAGTTTCCGGACACGGGCGGGATGGATGCCAACCTTTTTGCCCCCGATTGGTCCCAGAATGCCCGCCGCAAACAGCAGCAGTCCGGCGGGCACCAATGGCACATGGCGGTGCAGGCCGGTCGCCTTCTGCATCGCATTGCAGATCTCTTCAATGGTATAGGCCGGCTCGTAGGTACAGTTATAGATCTCTGCTCCGGGGAAGGAATGATCCAGCATCCGGTACTTGAAGAAGCGCACCAACTCCTTGACATAGATGCACGCCTTGATGGTGTCCTTCCGGCCGGCATAAAAAAAGTAGCCCTTCTTCTGCCCCCTGTACAGGCGGGTCATGTTGCCGTGCTCCCCTTTGCCATAAACGATGCCGGGCCGCACGATGGTCAGCTCCCGGGCCGGATCACGGGCCTGCCAGATCTGGTGGATCTTTTCTGCCACCAGCTTGCTGATTCCATACGGCGTGTTGGGAGTTGGCAGAGTTTCCTCCGTCTTAAGGTCCTCAGACGCGCCATAAGGTGCAATGGAGCTGGTGAACAGGATCTTCCGAATGCCGTATTTTTCCGCAAATGCGGTCACATTTTCCGCGCCCCGGATATTTGTTTCAAAATAGGCTTCTTCCGGGTGGCCGGGGGTGCGGTGGACCGCTGCCAGATCAAAGATCACATCCTCCGGAGTCGGAACGAACTCAAAATCGATGGGCTTGCGCACATCCAGCCGGATATACTGCACCCCATCGTTCTTTTCCACAACGCCCGGCACCACGCCCTCTTCCCCGGGCATCACAAGATCCAGGTCGTAGATCACGTCGCCGGGTCTGACGCATTCCTTCAGCAGCAAATGAATGAGATGGGTGCCGATAAAACCAGATCCACCAAAAAGAATATAATTCATTTTGCCCCTTTCCGATCAAACACAACGCCCACCGTCCTGAACAACAGGTAGATATCCATCCAGATGGACCAGTTGTCGATGTACTGGACATCCAGCTTGACCACTTCTTCAAAATCATCAATATCGCTGCGGCCGCTTACCTGCCACAGGCCAGTAATTCCCGGCTTCATGGAAAGGCGGCGCTTGTGATGGCTTTCGTACTGCCGGTACTCATCCAGCGTGGGCGGGCGGGTACCCACCAGGCTCATGGAGCCCCGCACAACGTCAAAAAACTGCGGCAGCTCATCGATGCTGGTGCGCCGGATAAAGCGCCCCACCCGAGTGATCCGGGGATCATCCTCCATTTTGAACATCAGGCCGTTCATTTCGTTCTGGGCCATCAGTTCCTTTTTACGTGCTTCCGCATCCACATACATGCTGCGCAGCTTGTGGATGTAGAACACCCGTCCATTCCGGCCCACTCGGCGCTGCTTGAAGATCAGCGGGCCGGGGCTTTCCAGTTTGAGCGGGATGGCCACCAACGCAATGATGGGGATGCTGATGATGCACCCCACGATGCCGCCCACGATATCCATGGTCCGCTTCAGCACCTGATCCCGCAGCTTGAGTTCCACCGTGCCCATCGTCACAACATTGCCGCCCGCACAGCGGCTCAGTTCCCGGCTGATGCGCACTGCACTGGTTTCATCGCAGCAGGCTTTTTCGATCCGATCCAGCACCGGCAGGCGAAAATGGACCGTCAGGCCCATGCTCTCCATCTCCTCGAGGTAGGGCAGCATGTTTTCCTCGCTCTCCTGCGCTATATCCAGATACACTTCATCCAGCGCTGCCTGCCGCAGCCAGTCCATGAAATTATCGAAGTTGGCCTCGATCTTCACCCCATCGATCTCAGTGTGAAGCTGCCCCGGGGCAGCTTCCAGAATGGCAAGGCCGGTCACACGCTTGGACCAGTCCTTTTTCAGCTCTTCCAGGATAGGGCTTGCGTTTTCCTGCGTGGTCACCACCCCCACAAGGCTCTGGATCCCCTTGGTATAGCGGGAGCGCACCAGCATCTTTTTGAGGACAGCATGAGCGCCCGTCATCACAAAGACATCGATGACGGGCACAAACACCAGAAAATAGCGGGAATGCAGCATGGGAGCCTTGGTCAGCGCCAGACAGGCCGCATCAATGAGGGTCAGCAAAAAATTGAACCGCACCGCAATTTCAACTTCACGGATCGGAGTGCGGTTCACGATATTCTCGCTCTGATCAAATGTAAAAAAGGTCAGAATATAGGCCAGCAGCAATAAAAAACAGGCTTCTACCAGATCGTCCAGCTGGAAGTCCCCCATCTTGTGCAGAACACCTGCGGTCAGCCCCCACGCCAGCCCAATGCTGAGAACCAGAGAGAGCAGATCAATCAGAAACAGGTATCCATACTGCAGTTTTTCACGTTTCGTAATCATACTGTTTCGTTGTCTCCATTTATTTTTACCATTTTATCATATCGGGAGAAGGGTTGCAATAGATGGAGATCGAATACATGCTGCTTTTGTCGGCACACTGCAAATGTGTTGTGCCATTTCACAAAAGCGCCTTATCGCACCCAAAATGGTCAGCAAAAAGCGCCCTTTCTCTCGCATCACACAAGAGAAAGGGCGCAGTCAAGCTTTATTCAGCTCAGGAGAAACTCCGATCAGCAGTTCTCAGCGAAGTACTTAATGGTACGGACCATCTGAGAAGTGTAGGAGTTCTCGTTGTCGTACCAGGACACGACCTGAACCTGATAGGTGTCGTCGCAGCTACGCTGAATTTTTGCACTTTTCCAAGTAGTTCTTCACAGTTTTGTAACAACAGTTACAGTACCAGAACATACCGTTGTCGTACCAAAACCGGTTTGTTCGTACTACGATTATATCACGTTTCAGCGTCATTTGCAAGGATTTGATTCGTTTCGCTTCTGACCTGCATTTTTCAGATTTCAGCGTATATTTCTACGACATTCCACGGTTCAAATGCCTTGGGTCTAGGGCTTCCGCCAGGGCAGCAGCTCTCCCAGGCACTCTCCTCAGAAGCTCTATGACAGCTAGATTGCCAACATGTTCCTGCTGATTAACTGAAATTTCTCCGGACGTGATTTTGAGCCATGGTGTGGGAAATGTAGTCATTTATGTTCGATACAGAACAATTCTATTCATTCCGAGTCACATCAATTACCATTTATATAAGAAAACCGCGTGAACTGCCAGAGCTATAACTCTACGCTCCGACTGATTCACACGGCTCTAAAATATTTATTTCAGCTTTGCGAGGATTTCATCTGCGCTCATGCCGCTTGCCAGCAGCTTTTTCAGCACAGCTTCAGCTTCGGCTTTCTTTGCGGATTCCGCTGCTTTGGTTTCAGCTTTGACCTTTTTAGCTTCAATTCTGGCGATTTCTTTGTCGATAGTTTTCAGCTCGGCTTTCTTGGTTTTCAGGTCAGCTTTCAATGCATCGATATTGGCAGTGATAGATGCGATTTCAGCAGAAGCGGCTTCCTTTGCAGACTGCTTTTCAGAGAGCTGTGCAGCAAAATCAACGGTTGCTTTTACGGTCTTGGGCTTGTTCTTGCTTCCTTTGGGACGGGGCATATGGGACACCTCCAATGTTTTTTGATGGCTTCAGTATAACACTCGTCTTTTATGTTCGCAAGAGGTGCATTCTGTAGAATAAAAATATATCTTGAGTTATACGCAACATCTTAGAATCGTACTGGAATTTCAGATGCGCATACAGAATCCGCTGTAACATTTAAATATCCGTTATCCTTTACGATCTTCAGAATTTCACTGCGTTCATCTGCAAGTTTTAATGTCGGAGATAGGGTGATTCCAATCAATGCGTCTTTATCGAAACGAATATCCACATATGGGATATCCAAACCATGCTTCTTCACGGTTTTCCGTTCTTCCTTTATCGCAAAGAATTTATCATCTTCTACATATGTGGAAATTGCCACGCGAAATTCATTTTCAATTGAGAAGCAATTCTTTTTGAAAAACACTCCTTGATCTGACAGTTTATCAATCATCATACCAGCAATCATAGGACTGTGTCTATCACTTGGATCATATTTCGCAACAAATTTCATAAACTTTTGGAAAAATGTGTTCAGTACAGCCAGTTGTTCTTTGAGATCATAGACTACCATGCCACTATAGATAGGAAGCTTCCCGTCTTCAATCTCTGTTGTTGGGTGAATTGCTTCGGCAATTTTCGCAGAACTAAATTTCAAATTATACCCCTGAATGGAATCTTGATTTGTATAATAGTTCCACATACACAGACTATCTTGATCCGTTGTCATAGAACACTGATATACAAAAAACGGATTCGTTTGGCCATGTGCAATTCTTTCATCTAACTTCTTTTCAAAAGATGTGCGCAGGTTGGAATCTGGCAAAAATTCTTTCAGGTGTTCTTTGCACAACTCATAGATATATTTTCCCTCACTATAATCATTCAGAAAATATCTGTCTGTAAAGCGAAGTGTATTACCTTTAATTATATTCTTTGCTGCTTCCTTCGATGTGTAATGATACACAAAATCAGGTGGATTCTTCAATTCAAGCTTGAAGTTGTTGGAAAATCGGCACAGTTCAGCTACATCAAATCCGTCCATCATCTTTTATCTCCTCTTTCTATCGCTTAAAAAATATTTTTCGAGAGCGCTTTTGAAATGCACGTCAATCAGTATACCACTCTTACGCTCAAACAGCGTAGCCCTTGCTCTTGATGACTTCCACGACCTGCGTCACATACTTCTGGCAGGTATCGTGGTCAGGGGCTTCCACCATCACACGGACAAGCGGCTCAGTGCCGGACTCACGCACGAGAATGCGACCGGTGTCACCAATCACTTCAGCCACAGCCTTGACAGCTTCCTGCACCGCCGGGTCGTTCTGCGCAGCCTTCTTGTCGGTCACGCGGACGTTTTCCAGCACCTGCGGGTAGATCTTCAGCGGCTCAGCCAGCTTGCTCATGGGCAGCTTTTGGGCCAGCATAACCTCCATCATCTTCAGGCTGGTCAGGATACCATCACCGGTGCTGGCGTACTTGGAGAAGATGATATGCCCACTCTGCTCACCGCCAATACGGCAGCCGTTTTTCGCCATGTAATCGTAGACATATTTGTCGCCCACTGCAGTCTTGACTAGCCAATGCCCTGCTCATCAAAGGCCTTGTACAGACCGAAATTGGACATGACTGTAGTGACCACAGTGTTTGTCAGCAGTTTGCCACGTTCCTTCATGTAGCAACCATAGATGTACAGGATATGGTCACCAGTGATGACATTACCCTTTTCATCCACACACAGGCAACGGTCAGCATCGCCGTCATAGGCAAAGCCCACGTCCAGACCTTTTTCCACCACGAACTTCTGCAGGCCCTCGATGTGGGTGGAACCTGCATTGTTGTTGATATTCAGACCGTTGGGCTGGTTGTTGATGACATAGGTGTCTGCGCCCAGCGCATCGAAAACGGACTTGGCGATGTTCCAGGAACTGCCATTGGCACAGTCCAGACCGACCTTGACACCCTTAAAGGAGTGTAGATACCGAGGCTGATCAGATAGCCCATGTAGCGGTTGCGACCAGAAACATAGTCCACCGTGCAGCCAATGTGTTCCCGGTGAGCGAAAGGCAGCTCCACCCAGTCTTTATCGAATACATGGAGCTTTCCGTCAATGTAATCCTCAACTAACAGCAAAATCTCCTCCGGCATCTTCTCGCCGTAGCAGTCGATCAGCTTGATGCCGTTATCGTAGTAGGGATTATGGCTAGCAGAAATCATGATGCCGCAATCAAAATCATCCACACGGGCAATGTAGGCCACACTGGGCGTAGTAGTGACGTGGAGCAAATAAGCATCCGCACCAGAAGTGGCCAGACCTGCGACCAGGCTGTACTCGAACATATAGGAGCTGCGGCGGGTGTCCTTACCAATGACGATGCGTGCAGGCTCGTTGTTGCCGTTACGTTCACGCAGAGCGTTGTAATACCAGCCGAGGAAGCAACCAACCTTATAAGCGTGGTCGGCGGTCAGGTTCACTCCGGCCTCGCCACGGAAGCCGTCTGTACCAAAATATTTTCCCATTATCGTTATCCCTCAATTTTTCTTTACTTTCATTAGAATGCTCTTTCCAACTCTTATAAGTAAGAATATTTCCTCTGAATTATTAATCACAAATATTACGATTGATGTAACAGCCACACCTACGATATGATAATCCAAAGAAATAATAACTGCCTGAACCATTAGGAGGATGACATCGATAACATATTTTCTCCAATTGATCTGTAAGGTTACATAACGTCTGACATCTGCCATCCGGATGTGAGCAATCAGAAAATAAGAAAGCACCGTTCCCACCAAAGCTCCCCAAACTCCAATTTTTTGAATCAAAAGATAATTTGTAATTATATTGATCCCCGCACATATCAATGTTGTCCACATGCTATGTGTAGTTTTTTTTAATGTTGCATAGAAGGTTTCAAAATACGCCGAAATAGATGAAAATACAGCTGCCGTAATTAGGAGCGGCGTGTATTGCCATGCCCCGAAAAAACTTTTTCCGACATAGATTGTCATGAAAGGCTTAATAACAGCAATAATCCCTACCCCCGCGCAAAAAGTTGCAAAGCTATACATGCGAAACACGGTGGAGTAATACTCAGAGTCGTTCGAGGATTCCATTTCACGAATCGACGAAATCCCCCATGCATTCTGGAATATGGTGATAACCACATTGATAAGCGATGGTATTTTAGAAGCTACAGTATATAGTCCGAGCGCAGTCGCTCCTAACATGAACTCAATCATGATTTTATCAGATGAATGAATAATCCACCACGATATTTTATCAAGGACTAACGGTGCTGAAAAAGAAAGCATTTGTATGAGCAAATGACTATCGAACGACGCCCTTCTTAGGCTGCTCCATAATTTTTCTGAGAAAAAAATGACACCAGCAATCAGCAGTCCTGATATGATATCCGACTCAAGATACCCACGAACGCCTAAGTGAAGCTTCGCAATAAATAAGATGTTAAACGTGCATAAAAGCGCCGTTTGAGCAATACTGTATAATGCATACTTTCTATTTTTATTCTCAACCTTCAAGTATGCAAATTCAATTTGACAAGCCGTATACATAAGCATATATATGCACAGATGCCATCGCCAGGGGCGAACCGGTTCATACAACCCTACAATTGGAGTTATCGTCACCGTAACAATAGCAGTTGCCAAAAAAACCGCTCCGCTGCAAAGAAGAACATTCTCTTCTCGCAGATCATGCATCATTCCAAAGCGGAGTACAGCATCTTGAATAACAACAGAAACAATTGGTATCAATAATCTGGCAAACGTCAAAACCAAATCAGCTGTTCCGTATTCTTCTGTCGTCATGAAATTTGTGTATAGTGGCATCAGAACGAACAATATCAGTTTTGATCCTATATTCCCCAATGCAAAAATACCCGTATCTTTTATTAATGATTTGTATCTTGAATTCATTTGAGATTTCTCGCTTTTATTTAATGAACATTTATTAATAGAATCTGTATGGAAGATATGCTCCACCGTCCATGATAATCAAATAACGTATAAGTATAAACAACATTCCAATTATATATATGAACATTGCTAATCGTATACTGCTTTTTTTAAAGTATCGAGGAAAGTATACCATTCCAGCATACATACCTAATCCATATAATTCATAGCATCGCATCATCAATCCACTATTTATCGAACCAAGCACCACTAAAATGATAGAAGAATCCAGAACAAATTCTTTTAGATTTCCATCGTTTTTTTCAAAAAAGTAACAGTATAGGCAAAAGAAAGTCAACCTAAAAATATAGTTTACAATATTTGCACTACTATTTTCTCGATTGACATATCCTGCATATCGTTGGTCTATCAATGCAGCAATCCGTATAAAAATCCCCATTAATTTTCCACCGAATAGATACAATGCAATTGACACCAAAGGAACAAGCGTCTTCTTGTAGCTCGTTTTCACTTTTCTTAATATAAAAAGAACTGGAACAAGCATTATATTCATATATGCAGATGTATGGAATAATACCGGAAGTCCAACAGTCAATACCAATAAAACGTTAAATTTTGTTCTGGAAAGTAAAACGTTTCCTTCTATCCTTTTTTGATTTTCTTGATACAATTTATATAGCTTGATTACAAGAAGCCAAAAAATCAGATTGGCAAAATTCTGCCTTAATGTAATCCAAAAAGACCACAAGAATCGATAACAATAAAACGAGAAAAGGAAAAGGCATCGTTCATTATATTTTAGTCCAAGTTCTTTTATAACAAAATGAAGCAAAACTATTGTACACGCTGCATAGATAATTTGAAAGCAAATATAATTGTCAGAAATTGTTTTAGCAATCGAACTAATTAGTGTATATCCAAATCCATATGGACTATCAAATCCGCTCAGATGGGTAATCACTGGTACTGAGTTATAAAACTTTTGATAATAATAGGCATCCGTTCCGCCCAAGTTTGCATCTCGAAAAGCTGTAAATGCAAACAGAACTATCATATCAATTCTGTAAAGAAGTTTACTCCTTTTCAAGTCAAAAGTTCCCAGTATTAAAAGAACTGCTACAAACACATACAATACCATTTATTTTCTCCGTCTCATCATTTTTTGCTCGATACCAACACTATTTTATGGTTCGTTTTAAATCAAATTTGCCCCACAATGTAAGGCTTTGTGTTCTTTTTTGATTCACATTCCACGTTTTGAATGGAAACTTCCACAAACCACACAACGCAAGTCGGCAGTTTCATTTATCATTTCTTTTTTCTTCTTGTTTTCCGCATGAGACGAAATCCTCTAGCAGCATAAATACTGTTTTCTATCAAATGCCCACTGATACCTTGATTTCTGCGAATGCGTTCCATTGCCCGATCAACATCAGTCACTTTAAAACTATTTGCCTGAAGGAATTTTTCCAATCGAACAAAAGCAGCTTCTGTCATAACACTTGGGTGGAACACATAAGTGTATAAACCGAATGGCATCACAAATGGTCCATCGCAAATAGAAGGAATAAAGATCATTCCATCCTTCCTGTAAGCTTGTAATGCATAGCCATCTGAAACATATTTTATATCCGATATCAACTTCAGCGCTTTTATTGTATTCGCATCATATGTGTGTGCTGGAGCAAAAAAACTTTCCGGGGTAATGCCGTGTGCCTTTAAAATTTGCGTTCCTTCTTTTAGCATTGCAAGCTGTTCTTCATAAGGGACTCCCGCAAACTCTGTATGTTTTCCATGTGATTTCTGGTAGTAGCCCTTTCCTGGTTCATGTTCGTGCATCCGATGATGTAGCCCATGAACAGCTATGCTCCACCCTTTTTCCTGCCAGAAATGCACCCTCTCCCAAAAAGACTTATCGTTTTTCCACGCAAAATCCGGATCTTGATTTTCCGGGATCACTCCAACAATTGGACGGATACTGTATTTATCCAAAAGACATTCCATACGATTCCAGTTGGCGTGATTCATTGTCGGACAGGCATCATCCAAACGAATAACATAGTGACTCATTTTATTTCCACCATACTATCAATTTTGTTTTGCAAAATATCTTCATAAAATTTTGCGAGCATTTGGGCGCTCTCCTGGATATTAAATCCTGCGTCCTTTACAGCTAGAAACGTATTTTTTCGTTCTGTGCCATGTAGTTTCATAGCCATCTTCGCCCATGCATCTGCTCCATCATGAATATTAAGTGTGTGCACCAGACCACATGGAAGTTTTGCTTCTTCCTGAATATTTTCAGACACAATACAAGGCAGACCTGCGGCTTGTGCTTCAACCAGCGAGATTCCAAGTCCTTCAAATACCGATGGAAATATGAAAGTATCCATTGCCTGCAAATAGTCAAACACATTTTTTACTTGACCGACAAAAATAACAGATGGCTCCAGCTGTAAATCACGCACCTTTTTCCGGACGTCATCCTCAAGTTCCCCTTTTCCGATCAACATCAGTTTACTATCAGGTTCAATCTGATGTATCTTCATAAAAACATCAAGTAAAAATGCATGATTTTTTGCAAACGTAAAACGCCCCACATGTCCTATCACATAGGTCGAATCTGAAATATTATATTCTGTTCGGATTTTGGCTCGTGTTGCCGCATTGTAAATATATTTCTCAGCCGCAATTCCATTTTTTAACACGTGAAAACGTTCTGATTCTACAATCTTAATTCCATATCGGTCGATTCCGGCCTGCCGAGAACACCCCCAGAAATAATCCGCAATATAGCGGATTGGGTATGTAGATAACAAAAACACCAATGCCCTTAGGCTTTTCTCTGTATTCTTCGTAGCATGACTGTGTGCTACTGCAATTCGTCCGTGTTTTTTTGCGCTTGAAAGATATATGGCTGCAGAGCTATTTATGTGCCCATGGATAATCTGATACTCAGAATGTTTTGTAAAAAAATCATCCCAGTACCTTTTATAAGAAAAATAATTTACAACATTATATCGTTCCGTTGTATATATTTTTCCCCCTAAAGCACGAATTTCATCATCATAAAATGCCTTTTTCTTTGTGTGGACAACAAAATCAAACTGAATTTTTGATCGATCAATTTGCCTATAGATATTCATAATGATTGCTTCTGCTCCACCGCTTCCCATAGAGCCAATCACATGTAATATGCGTATCATACCTTTTTATCCTCTTACAGATTCAATTGCTTTGCAATCCATTCTACCGATTGCTGCGTTGCCGTGCCGTATGCTTCCACATATTTATCTCGAAACGCTTTGCATTTTGCTACTTCATTCTCGAAATCCATTGTTGCAATCAATCTTGCAAGTTCATCACTGACACATGCTCCAGAAAGTTCCTTTCTTATGTCAAAATATAATCCACGTTTCCGGTTATACTCATCATAGTCATATGCAAAGTGGAACATTGGTTTTTCCGTAATTGAATAGTCAAAAAAGATACTGGAATAGTCCGAAACAAGAATATCGGCTGCCATCATCAACTCATTCAGATGAGGATAAGTTGACACATCCAACCAATTCCCATCTTTGGGAAGCTCCGTATGTTTTGCCACCTCGTAATGTGCCCGAAACAGAACAATAAACTGATCACCCAAAATTTCATGCCAACTCTGAAAATCAATAGGAACGCTTAGCGTACATTGACTAAGATCATCTAACATATATTCTCTAAATGTTGGTGCATACAAAATAACTTTTTTACAGTCTGGGATTTCCAGCATATTCCGGATCATACGAACCTTTTCTTTTGTAACACCTAGTAACTCGTCATTTCTAGGCAGCCCAAACATTTTAAAGCGTTCTCGTGGTATCTGTCTTGCTTCTGACATTTTTTCAATTTCATATTTACTCTGCGCCAGCATGACATCGTCAGAATTCGCACGGTAGCGAGGTGCATTTTCCGTATTTTTTTTATCTCGTCCCATTTGCTTCATCGGAGTACCATGCCAGCTATTGAATCGATATGTATGTTTCCCACAAAAATGCAGACCTCTTTGGATTGATGAATTTGTAATCCAGACGCGAGCCTTTAATGCCGTTAAGAAATAATTAAAATTATCTGTCTTTATTTTATCTATAACTTCTGGATGTTTCTCAGGTTCGTGGAACGCCCATACCAACCGATATTCAGCAAATCTAGAGTCATTCTTCATAAATTCATAGATTGCCTTTGGACTATCATCGTACTTTTTTCCTCCGAATGAGTTAAACAAAATAAGATGATCATCCGGCTTTACAAAAAGATTCATCGTAGATATCATTGCACTGCCAATAGTATAAAACATCTCATTTATCATTGCATGGTGCTTGATATATTCCATTATATATTTTTTTATTTTCATATTACAATTTCCCCAAAATTTGACATATTATATCAGACAGATTTATAAGCAAACATGTTTCCAGCTTATTTTATATAGCGAAAGTCTTCTTATAAATCTCATACAATTCATTTCTAACAATATCCGCAGAGTATTCTTGCACCTTACCCTGATTATACTTTCCCATAGATCTCCGCAGTTCATAATTTTCTTTCAACGCATTAAATGCATCCGCAAATGCTTTCGGATCTTTTGGCGAGCAGATATACCCTCCGTGTGTATCAATTAAGTCTCGAATACCACGGGTATCACTGCCTACACAAGGCAGTCCAAGATCCATTGCTTCCAACAAAGAGCGAGGCATTCCCTCACGGAAAGACATCATTGTGAACACATCTGACATAGCCATTAGCTCTGCCATATCTGTCCGGTATCCCATAGGATGGAATCTCTCCGAAACGCCAAGTTCTTCTGCCAGTTTTTCCAAATTTTCCTTTTCTGGCCCCACACCACAAGCAATATAGTGTGCCTCTGGTACATCCTTGAGCGCACGAACTACAACTTCTGTATTTTTGTTTTTATTTAATTCACCTGCTGAAACAATAACAAAGGCATCTACTGGAACGTCAACGCTTTTACGTTTTTCTGCACGATCTATCTCAACACGAACGCCAACTTTAACTCCGGCTCCATGTACCAAATAAGGTCTTTCGCCACTACGAAGCTTAAATTTTTGAGCTGCCGCATAATCTTCATTTGTAATTGTTATGAGTACATCGGTATAATGAGCCAGCAATTCTTCTTCCCATTTATATACTGTTTGATTAATAAGTGGCGCACCTTTGAAAAATAAAAAACCATGAGCTTCATAAAGAACAGGTCTAATGTCCTTCTTTTTTGCAGCCAAGCGTGCAAGTGCTCCACCGATAGGTGTACTGCACATTACGGCCTCAATATCATAGCGTTCAATTATATCCAAGATTTGCTTATAGGCTGTAGCATTGCTCTTATTAAAAGGATTCGTATTGATATCGATTTGCTCTATCTGACATGGAATCACGCTCTTATCTGCTACAAATTGGGAAAAATCAGCGGCCCAAATCACCTCATGTCCGAGCTTCCCCAGCGGCTCCAATACATTCTGAAATCCTAGTGCGTATGTCTTAACCTTGTTTGTCACCATTAATATCTTCATACGTTAATCCTCTGCAAAAACAGCATTGATACATGTCTCAGTGGCACCCACGCCATACTGTACGAACTCATCGCGGAATTGTTTGGTGTTATCACATTCCACCGCGTAATCTACATTCTTGATTCGCTGCAGCAACTCGCTTTCCGTCCGGCAGCTCTTATTGGGGTACTTTTCATCTACTGCGAAATAAGTACCGCGCTCTGCAAGATAGCTGTCATAATCGTAAGCATAGCAGAAAATCGGACGACACAAAATCGAATAATCGAATGCGATAGCTGAGTAGTCGGTAATCAAAATATCTGCTGCAATCATTAGGTCATTAACCGCCGGATAATCAGATGCATTACGGACAAAGTCGTTATACTCGACACCGAGCACCTTGGTCGTCTGATGATGGGCACGGAAAAGGACAACATACTCATTACCCAGTTCTTTCTGCCACTTATCAAAATGAATCGGCGGCTTAATAGCGTAGGATTTGCCACCATCCGTAGACTCGCGCCAAGTTGGTGCATAGAGGATGACCTTTTTCCCCTCCGGAATACCAAGCTTCTTACGCATTGCTGCCTTTTTGCTCTCATCCGCAAGCCACAGCTCTTCATTGCGCGGCATACCACAACGAAGATAGCTGGACTCCTTCGCATTGAACGCGCTCTTAAAAACGCGCTCATCATAGTCACCAGAAACCGTGAGGTAGTCCAGCGTATCGAAGTTATAATCTTTACGGCCGGGGCAGTCATTGCCGATATACTTAAGAGCAATACCGTGCCATGTGTTTAAATAGATTTGGCCTTTTTTCTTGAACTTCAAACCACGCTCGATATTTGTATTGGTGATCCAATACTTCGCTTTCAGAGCCGTTTTGAAGTAAGCAGGCGTATCAATCTTTACAGTCTCCAGCTCCGGAAAGTTTTCAGGATGTTCAAATGCCCAAACGCAGCGATAGCCCTTGTATTCAGAATGAGACTGCATATAGCCGTATAAAACCTTGGGGCTATCATTGAAGTTTTTGCCCATAAAAGAAACAAAGAGCACTAAGTTGTCATCCGTTTTCAAGAAGGCACCCCATACCTTAAATACAAAGCTCATAATCACAACATACAGCTTCTGAATGAGCTTGTTGTGTTTCAAAATGTAAATCAGTCTATCCCTCATGCTGCCTCACCTATGTTATTAGATTCCTTATTCCCCTGCTTTATTAGTAATTGCATTTCTAATTTGTGTGCTACTTGTGCTCTTTGTATAGGGGAAATAGACAATCTCCACTCCCTTGTCTTTGAAATATTCTTCGTACCGCTTAAAACGTTCTGTTCCCTTATAATCTGACCCCACGAAAAGTCGGTCATAATGCCACAAATCCCATGCATCCGCATCTTCTCGACAAGAATCGACCACCTTATCTACATATTTACATGCTCCAACAATCGCTTTACGTTCTTCAAGCGGAATAAATGTTTCCTTTCCTTTCCATGCACCACTGTCATGGACTCCAACTATTAAATAGTCACATTGCTGTTTTGCTCTTTTGAGCAAGTTGAGGTGTCCCACATGAAACAAGTCAAATGTTCCAGAAAGATAGCCAATTTTAACTCTTTTCTTATTATCCAATCTCCCGGATTCTTTTTTGTATTGATAACTATGTAAACCATATTCGTGTGGATCATTATGATACCTTTCAAGAATCCCCTTGAAAGTTTCCTCATAATTCGGAATAAATCGAACATCCCGTGCAAAAAGATGTTTTACAATATCATCTGCCAATACAGCTGTTTCCGTCAAATCGTTTTTTCCGCCATAGAATCGGCTTCCTTTAAACGATGCCGGAGACACATCCAGTATTCGGTTAGTGGATCCATAAGCTTCCAGTTCGATGTTAACCGACTCAATAAATCGAACAACTGCAGCCTTAGCTGCAGCATAAACTGATGCACTAGGAGAAGACAGCCATCCTGATATGCTTCCCATCACACCCGCATAAAAGTTTTCTTCCGTGAGAATTCTTTCATAGAAAACACGAAAAATTTTAAGAGTACTTACTGTATCAATAGTTAGCATCTTCTCGATTTCCGCGATATGATGGAATTGAAAATCTGCAATCCGTCCAATGCCTGCAGTAATCATCAGAATTTCAACATCTTTGTCGTGCGCAAGATTGGTGTATAGTTCTTCATCAAAATCCAACAGATCAGAGTAATGATATTTCGCCCTTTCCATATCAAGAACACCTTCCTCAGGTGGCAGGCGATCGCATATTTCCAGAGAATATCCACAATCAAGTAGTTTTTTACCGATTGCCAAACCAATACCATTACTGCCGCCAATAAGTACTACCTTTTTATTGTTCTTTTCCATAATCCTCATCCTTTAATATTTAGTGATAAAGCCGTAAAACTACTTTTCTTCATCAAAACAGCCCAGACTCATCTCAAAGAGTCTGAGCCGTTCCTTTTCTCTTAAGCTCTTAATAATCTTGTAACCGTGTAAGCTTACACAGTTATGTGAACCACACAGCTAGTACAGCTTTATTGATCACAGTCTTCTGCGCCATTCGCTCATACCGCCATAAAAGCCCTTGTCTTTATTCCTGATGACACCATCATCTCACCACGGGAATCCGTGTACTTATGCCTGAAATTACTCATATTACTATGGAAACTCATCAGTTTATTCCAGATAGCACCATGCCTTTTCACTGGGAGACCTCGTATTTATGCCTGATAGCATCTCCATGACCGGGTTGAAAGTTTTGATGATGTTGTCATCGAAACCCCTTGTTTATTCCTGACAGCACATTCTGGGAAAATACCGATTTTTGTCCTCTAAAATTCAGCAAAAAGTGCGGCATTTAGTCATTTTCGCCACTCATCGCAGTGGTCCGACCCTCCGAAATTCCCTCGGTGCTTTCAGGCATAAACAGGATCTTCACCGTTGCCAGCATAATCTTCAAATCTTCAATCAGGCTGGGATGTGCAATGTACATCAGGTCCATCTGTAGCTTATCGTAGGGAGTGGTATTGTACTTGCCGTACACCTGCGCATAACCGGTCAAGCCAGCCTTTGCCTGAAGCCGCAGCGCGAACTCCGGCATCTCCTCGCAGTACTGGGCGGCGATCTCCGGGCGTTCCGGGCGTGGGCCTACAATGGACAAGTCTCCCTTCAAGATATTGAGAAGCTGGGGCAGCTCGTCCAGACGGCAGGCGCGGATGATATGGCCGACCTTCGTAATACGGTCATCCTTATCACCGGTGGAAAGGCGTGCCACACCATCCTTTTCGGCATCCACACGCATCGAGCGGAATTTCAGGATTTCAAACTGTTTTCCGTCTTTGGTAAGGCGAACCTGCTTGTAAAAGGCAGGGCCACCATCAGACTTGACGGCAATGGCCGTGATGAGGAACAACGGGCTAAGAATCACCAGTCCAACCAACGAAACCACAATATCCATCAAGCGCTTCACAAACAGATACTCCGGGCTTGCCATATAGCGACCCACCCGCAGAACCGGCAGATGGAACATGTGCATCGGCTGTGAACCGCTCATGATCACATCGCCCACACGAGGGATCACAAACACATTGATGCCCTGTCCCACACAGTATTTCAGGATGATATTGCGCTCATGGCTGTGAACACCGCTGATGAACACGCTCTGCATTCCATCCAGCAGGCTCAGATCATTCAGGCACTCTTCAACGTTCAATGTCATCTTGACATCGTACTTTTTCGAGAGGCCGTATTCATTGATGAGCTTTTCCAGTCCATGCCGGACATCGTAGACCACTGCGGTGGGTTGAGGCGGAAAAGTCCGGAAATACCAGGTATGGGCGCATCTTGCCCACAGGGTTGCCATCACGACCTGTCCTGCAATCGCCGCGATGCCCGGCAGAATATTGCAGAGCCGTCGAGACATCAGGCAGATCACGATATACAGGATGCCGTCTGTCGCCATTGCCGCCAGCACTTGCCCATAAATCAACTCCGAAATACGCTGCAAAGACATCCAGAACGCATCGTAGACTTTTCCCAGCAGGAAGAACAACACCGCAAACAGACCGATCATAGCCCAGTTGCCCTTCCAACCAAACTTTGCATAGACCTGATACGAATAATACAGCTCCCAACAAAGTGCAAACGGAATCGTGATCATAATCAGATCAATCACTTTCACGAACTTTAGCATTACATCGTGCTGAAATTTTGACATAGTACCCCAATAACTCCTTCAATTGTTTTCTTTGGTTCTCATCAGCCTTCCTGATGCTGCCGTGGGTCAAGCTTTTTCCACTGCATTTCAACAGCATCCAACAAAGCCTCATACTCCTCCTATCGCAATCAAGGAGTATCCTCCATTTGAATCATGGAAGATACCTCTTATTTTTCGCCTTGTACCAATTCTCGCCTTATTTTATCATGAATTTACCAGCACTTCAATAGAAATACCTTGTATCATTCCAAATTGACGGAGAAAAAACAACATTTTAATGCGATTTCATCCGATTTGGACAAGAAATGCAATTTATGGAAATTGCGGAAGCGTTTCTTTGCTCACAAGGAGTCAAACAAGGGTCAAGTAAAGGGAGGCATTCAGATGGCAAAACGAGGAGAAAATATCCATAAGCGAAAGGACGGCCGCTGGGAGGGGCGTTATATCAAAGGGCGCACCGCCGAAGGAAAACCCGTATGGGGGTACCTGTATGGATATGCGTACAGCGAAGTCCGGGAAGAACTGATCAAGCAGAAAGCTCTGTCCGGATTCTATCAGCTCTCCGGGAAGTCGATGCATTTTTCAGAACTGGCAGCGCTTTGGCTTACGGCTATCAGGCAGAGTGTCAAAGAATCCACATATGTTCATTATCAGTACACTCTGCACAAATATTTTCTTCCTGTTTTAGGCAGTCTGCCGGTCTCAAGTATGACGGATTCTTTGCTGGAACGTCTTTTTCTTCAAATTCTATCGCCCACAGACCGGAGCCACAAGCCACTTGGCGCATCCTCGGCACAGGAATGTCTTGGGATGCTGCGGCGAATCTGCAAGTATGCTGCACATCTGCACCTCATGCCGCCCATCGAGATATGCGTCAAACTGCCACACACACAGAAACCAGAACCACAACCCTTGACCCGGACAGAACAGGATTCTCTCCGGGAATTTCTTTTGTCAGAACCAACCACCCGTAAAATCGGGATGCTTCTGCAAATGGAACTTGGATTGCGAATCGGGGAGGTCTGCGGCCTGCAGTGGGGGGATTTTGATTTTGATGAAGGCACAGTAATAATCCGGCGCACTGTCTGTCGAATCTGTTGTGGGAATGGTCATACAAAAGTTGTGATCCAGACCCCCAAAACACAGCATTCTAACCGTGAACTTCCGCTTCCGAAGCCGTTGCTGAGAACTCTACGCAAGTTGCACAGAAAATACAGCGATACCACATGGTTTCTCTCCGGGAACGAGGAACGGCCTGTAGAACCACGCTGTTACCGCAAGAGCATCCAATGTTACCTGAATCAGGCCAGGATCCGAAAAATTCACCCACATGTTCTGCGTCATACGTTCGCTACGACCTGCCTGCAGGCTGGATGTGATATCAAAACCTTGAGCGAACTGTTAGGCCATTCCAATGCAACGATCACGCTACAGCGATATGTTCACTCTGACTTAGGCCGTAAGAGACAGGAGCTGGAGCGCATTACACGCAGGCTTTATAAAGGGTCGGACAGGAGTTACAGGTTGAAATAAATCACGATGTCGCAGAAAAAATCAGACTATGCCCTCAACGATTCAAATGGAAGATACTCCTTGATTGCGGCAAGAGGAGCATGAGGCTTTGTTGGATGCTGTTGAAATGCAGTGGAAAAAGCTCGACTCATGGCAGCACCAGGATGGCTGAGTGAGAACCAAAGAAAACAATTGAAGGAGTTATTGGGGTATTATGTCAAAATTTCAGCATGATGTGATGTTGAAAATCGCAAAAATCATCGATCTGGTAATGATTACAATTCCATTTGCACTTTGTTGGGAATTGTACTATTCATATCAGGTCTATGCAAAGTTTGGCTGGAAGGGCAATTGGGCCATGATCGGTCTATTTGCGGTACTGTTCTTCCTGCTGGGAAAAGTTTACGATGCGTTCTGGATGTCTTTGCAGCGCATTTCAGAATTGATTTATGGGCAGGTGCTGGCAGCCATGGCAACCGATGGCATCCTGTACATTGTCATCTGCCTGATGGCCCGGCGGCTCTGCAATCTTCTGCCGGGCATCGCAGCGATTGCCGGACAGATCCTGATGGCCTCAATCTGGGCGAAGTTGGCGCATGGATGGTACTTTAATACATTCCAGGCCCAGCCGACTGCAGTCGTTTATGATGTTCGTCATGGATTGGAAAAGCTCATCAATGAGTACGGTCTTTCAAAAAAATACGATGTCAAGATGACCTTGAACGTTGAGGAATGCCTGAACGACCTGAGCCTGCTGGATGGAATGCAGAGCGTGTTCATCAGCGGTGTCCACAGCCATGAGCGCAATATCATCCTGAAATACTGTGTGGGACAGGGTATCAATGTGTTCGTGATCCCTCGTGTGGGCGATGTGATTATGAGCGGTGCCCAGCCGATGCATATGTTCCATCTGCCCATGCTGCGTGTGGGCCGCTACATGGCAAGCCCGGAGTTCTTGTTTGTCAAGCGTGCCATGGATATTGTGATCTCGCTGGTGGCACTGGTTATCCTGAGTCCGGTGTTTCTGATTACGGCTATTGCAGTCAAATCCGATGGTGGTCCTGCTTTTTACAAGCAGGTTCGCCTGACCAAAGACGGTAAGCAGTTCGAGATTTTGAAGTTCCGCTCCATGCGTGTGGATGCCGAAAAAGACGGTGTGGCGCGTCTTTCCACTGGTGACAAAGACGACCGTATCACGAAGGTCGGTCATATCATCCGCGCTTGCCGCCTGGATGAGTTGCCTCAATTGCTGAATATTCTAAAAGGTGATCTGTCTATTGTAGGTCCACGCCCGGAACGCCCTGAGATCGCTGCCCAGTATTGCGAAGAGATGCCAGAGTTTGCGTTGCGGCTTCAAGCAAAGGCTGGCTTGACCGGTTATGCACAGGTGTACGGTAAGTACAACACCACCCCCTACGATAAGCTGCAGATGGATCTGATGTACATTGCGCATCCCAGCCTGATTGAGGATCTGAAAATCATGCTGGCAACGGTGAAGATTTTGTTTATGCCGGAGAGCACGGAAGGTGTGGCAGAAGGTCAGACTACGGCGATGGGGGATACAAACAAATGAAAAAAGTTTTAATTGTAGCCCATTATAGCCGGTTTCTGGTGCAGTTTGAGTTGAACGATGTGAAGTTGCTGCAGGGCATGGGATATGAGGTCCATTATGCAACAAATTTTGAGCATGAAGATATGTATGCGGATGCAGTTCAGGTAATCCGTGAGCATGGTGTCATTCTGCACCAGGTGGATTTTGTCCGTTCTCCTTACAACATTTCAGCAAATATCAAAGCATACAAACAACTAAAGCATCTGATGCAGACCGAGATGTTTGCCGGAGTTCACTGTCATACTCCGATGGCAGGTGCACTGGCGCGTCTGGCTGCTAATGCCGCACACACGGCACCGGTACTCTATACGGCCCATGGCTTCCACTTCTACAAAGGCTGTCCGTTGAAAAACCGGCTGATCTACCAGACCGCTGAGACTTTTTTGGCCCGCTATACCGATGCCCAGATCACCATCAATCAGGAGGATTACGCTGCCGCACAGAAATTCCCCCTGCGTGGCAAGGCGTACTATGTACCCGGAATCGGCGTGGATGTGAAGAAGATCTCTTCCATGCAGGTGGACCGAGCCACAAAGCGGAAAGAACTGGGCATCCCGGAAGATGCGTTTGTGTTTGTGTCCGTTGGGGAGCTGAATGAAAACAAAAATCATAGAACTGTGATTCGGGCTTTTGCAAAGACGGATATGGCAAACAGCTACTACCTCATTTGCGGAGAGGGAGAGCTGAAGCAGGAACATTTGAAACTGACAGAAGAGCTTGGAGTATCGGACAGAGTCCGTTTTCTTGGCTTTCGAACGGATGTCAGCGAAATCTTGCGATCCTGCGACTGTTTCGTTTTTCCGTCCTTCCGGGAAGGGCTGTCTGTCTCCCTGATGGAAGCCATGGCGGCGGGCCTGCCCTGCATTGCAAGCCGCATCCGTGGAAATGTAGACCTGCTGCCAGACAGCCGTTATCTGTTTGAGTCATCGGATGAGGCCGCATTATGTCAGCTGATGTGCGATGTTGTGGATGGCGTTCAGGTCAGGCAGGAGTGTACCCGGAACAAAAAGATATTGGAACAGTACGATGTACGGAACGTCAGTGAGCAGATGAAGAAGATCTATACGGAACTGCTGGGAGACTGAAAGAAAAATGAGGGTTCTTCACTTATTGAAAAGCACAAAATATTCTGGTGCCGAGAATGTAGTGCTTACGATTATGTCGCTCTTCCCGGAAGCAGAGATGATCTATGCCTCTCCGGATGGCCCGATCCGTAAAGTTGTGGAAGCCAGAGGTCTGAAGTTTTATCCGCTGGAAAACACCTCTGTCGGTGCCGTCCGGAGGGCAATCCGGGACTTGAAACCCGACCTGATCCATGCACATGATTTCAGTATGGCGACCTGTGCCGCATGGGCGGCCGGAAAAACTCCGGTGGTGGCACATTTTCATAACAACCCGCTCTGGCTGAAGAAGGTCTGTCCGCAGTCTGTTGCGCTGGCACTGTCACTGCCCCGCATCCGAAATGTAATCAGCGTATCGAATTCCATTGAAGCGGAATACATCTTCCGGGGGCTTCTAAAACAAAAAAACACCGTGGTCGGCAATGTGGTAAACTGTGCCGACGTCCGGCAAAAGGCGCAGGAAACGTGCAATTGTGCACAGGTCGATCTGGTTTTTCTCGGGCGGATGACCGATCCGAAGTGCCCCCTCCTGTTTTGCCAGATTGTGCAGAGGCTCCGGGAGAAGCGGCCACAGATCACCGCACGCATGATCGGTGACGGCGAGCTGATGCCCCAGGTAAATGACTATGTCCGACAAAACGGACTGAAAAGCAATGTTGAACTGGCAGGTTTCCAAAGCAACCCTTACCCCTATCTGAATGCCGGCAAAGTCATGGTCATGCCCTCTGCATGGGAAGGCTTTGGTCTGGCTGCCGTGGAAGGCATGTGCCTTGGCAAGCCTGTTGTGTGCAGCGGTGTCGGCGGGCTGGCAGATATTGTGGACGAAACCTGTGGAGCGGTTTGCAAAACGATCGACGAGTACTGCAGCGCTATCCTGAAACTGCTGCAGGATGAAAATGCTTATTGCCGCTGTTCCGCAAATGCGGTTGGAAAGAGCATGCAATATACGGATATGCAGCGCTATACCGTAGCCATAAAGTCCATTTATGAATCAACTCTGGAGGGAAGCAGAAATGCTTAATTGTTTGATGGTAACGGTGCTGACCCCGACCTATAATCGTGTCAATACATTGCCCAAACTTGTCGACAGCCTTTGCAGACAGACCAGAACGGATTTCCAGTGGCTTGTCATCGATGATGGCAGCACAGATGATACCGAAGCGTATATGGAAACGTTAAAGCAGCAGAATCTTCCGTTTGAGTGGGAATACCACAAAAAGGAAAACGGCGGAAAGCATACCGCTCTGAATGCAGCTCATCCTTATATCAAGGGTGATGTTGTCCTCATTCTGGACAGCGACGACTACCTGACACCGGATGCAGTTGAAACAGTCGAGCGGGAATGGCCCTGTTATCGGAATCGACCCGATCTTTGCGGCATGAGCTATTTCAGAGGCAAGGAAGATGGCACACATTTAGGTGTTGCAAACCCAGCAGATTTTTATGTAGCTGACCATCTTCATTACCGGGTAAATCAGGGCATCAGGGGCGATCATTGTGAAATCGTGCGAGCTGACCTATTCAAGAAATATCCATTCCCAGTTTATCCGAACGAGCGCTTTATGGCGGAAAGCTGGCTTTGGAATACGATGGCCCTGAACTACAAGACGGTGTATCGCAATAAAACCATTTACATCTGCGAATATCTGGAAGGCGGACTGACAAAAAGCGGCCGTGCACTGCGAATGAAAAGCCCCCTTGGAATGATGGATGACTGCCGCAGCTACCTGAACGATGAAGTCTGCCTGAAAGTCCGGGTCAAAGAGATGTTGCTCTATTGGGTGTACGCAAGGTGCGCCGGCTATTCGTTTGCAAAAGCACTATCAACAAGCGGCAGACCCGTCGGGATGACTTTAACAGCAATCCCCGGTTGGATGCTGTACTTTTACTGGAAGAAAAAATATTTGAAATAATGAGGGTGTGCGGTGGTTTATTTTCTGGTCATTGATGCGGTATTGTTTCTTTCCGCATGGTGCAAGCCGAAACAGTCAAAAATTCTGTTTGGGGCATCAATTTTCATATTGTGGTTTGTGATGGCATTCCGTAATGTAAATCTTGGCGGAAGTGATGCCTATGTGTATCAGCAGTGGTTTTATACTGCGGTTCCAAAATTATCACAATTTGAGTTCAATCCGTTTGTGTTTCAACGAGACATTCAGGCTGAGTGGGGTTTCGGCTGGCTTTTCACATTGCTTGCTTCCTTCATCAAAACCTTTGCAGTTGATTACATCGTATTTCAGGTCTTTTATGTGACACTGAGCTTCCTCCTTCTGGCTGTGATTCTCCATGATATGGAACTCACTGTGCAGGAAAAATCGCTGTTCATGTTTTCCTATCTGTCGCAGCAGATGGTGTGGTTTTTCTGTGTCCTGCTTCGGCAAAATCTTGCAGACCTGCTGGTCTGGTATGTTTTGGAACATCCATTCAAACGCCACCCATGGTTGAAAAAAATTCTGCTCCTCTATCTTGCCACCTTACTGCATACTTCTGCCTATATTGCAATCGCTGTTATTCTTGCCTTGAAAATCATAAAACGGTTCCCGATCAAAAAAGTTGTCTCCGGGGCACTGCTTCTGGGAACAATTTTATTCTTTGCCGGAACAAAAATCATCTCATTTATGCTCGCTTTTATGGCTGCACTTGATCCGCGGTACGGCATGTATCTTAACGCTTCCGGTGAGCGTTCCAACATCGTCAATTTTGCATTGAGAGGTTTTTTTCTGGTTCTGCTGTACCTGGAATACCGGAAGAACGCTTCTCCGGAGGGAAGAAAATATCTTTATATCAGTGCTTTCTGCTTTTTAATTGGTTCTATTCCGCAGGCACTGGCAGTACGGATGACGGAATATTTTGTGATTGCAAATCACTATTCCATTGCCAAGTTCCCAGAACTTTTTGAATCAAAAAGTCGGAAGCTTGCTGCGATATTATGTTTTGCTTTCTTCTTCATGGTTTTTGTGCGATTTGCAAATGTAAATGCAACATTCCTGAAAATATACCAATTTAACTGGAATTAACTACTGGAGGAAAATATGGTCTCAGTCATCATTCCATGCTACAATAGCGAAAAAACAATTGGCTCCTGCCTTGAGAGTATTTTAAATCAAACATATTCTGATATTGAGGTTATTACTGTAGATGATGGTTCCACAGACAAAACCAGTGAAATCATTCAAACTTATTCAGATAGAGACAGTCGTATTCTTTTAATTAGAAAAGAAAATGGTGGTGTATCATCTGCAAGAAATCTTGGAATACATGTGGCTCATGGGGATTGGCTTCTTTTTGTTGATTCAGACGATACTATTTTAAATACGCACATTGAAACATTAATAAAAAATGCAGTTTCACCTAGCAGTATTGTTATTTCCGGGTTCAAAGAAGTGCGAGACGGTAAAATTCTCGATGGAATAAAAATGCCTACAGAAATTTATGAGCCAAAAGATGGCCTAGCCATTGGAATTGGCATGATTCCATACCCGATGAATTATAGGATCGCATTTGCAGGTCCTTGGGCGAAACTTATCCCTAAAAAAATTGTAGTTGAAAACAATATTTTCTTTCCAGAAGATCTTTCTTTGGGTGAGGATACTCTTTTTATTTATGAATGTTACAGCCACTGCGATAAGATCGTTATTGTACATGAGCACTTATATTTATATCATATAATATCTAATTCAGGCTCACTATCTTCTAAAGGTACAGTGGGGATGGAAATGACCATTGAAAGCCAACGAAGGCTTTATGCAAAAAAAGTATCGCTTTTACTGGAAAAAGGTATTTTAGATGACTATCCTCAAATATATCATGGAACATATATAGCTCTTTGGTGGTCTATCCGAAATACTGCATATGGAGAAAGAGTAAAATATTCCGATATCAAGCAGGCCTTTACAAAACTCATATCGGATAAAAATATTCAAACCGGTGCACTTTTTTGCAATCCAGAAGATATCAAAGAACGTGTTATCTGTTACTTGATTCGACACAAGAATATAACCTTTTTATGTTCAACCGTATACATATTGAATTTTTTCTTAGGCAAAAAGAGTTGATTTCTTTTCTTTAGAAAAAATATTTCAGAAAGATTCTTCGAAATCATGAACGAACGAAAAAAAGGCGCAGCATTATCCTACATACAAGTGTTCCTAAGCGTAGTTGTCAGCATGATCTACGTCCCGGTTCTTCTTCACTTTCTTGGACAGAGTGAGTACGGATTATATCAGATCGTCGGCTCATTCTTTTCCTATGTCACCGTTTTTGAATCCTGTGTGTCGGCCGGTATTCTAAGAAACTACTGTAATGCATTGGGGCGCAGCGACCATGAAGAAGCCGCTGTGACTCTGTCGATGGCAAGAAACATCTATCGTTTTCTGGCTCTCATTCTGGATCTGGTCGGAATCGCCGTGGTGTTTGCCTTCCGGAGCTTCTACGCCGGTTCATTCAGTACCTCGGAACTGAACGAAAGCGTTGCCATTCTGATCCTGCTGTTCGTAAATATGACCTTCACCTTGCAGGGTTCGGTTTATCTGACTGTGCTTACCGGGCATGAGAAGTACACCTTTTTGCGGATATTATCCATCCTGATGCAGATCATACAACCGCTTCTGGTCATTTTGTGCGTCAGCCGGATCCCGTATGCGATCACAGTCTCGGTGGTGATCGTCCTTCTGAACCTCCTGACCATTGGAATTCGGTATGGCTATGTGACCCGAAAACTAAAAATCCAGATCACAAAACAGCCCAAAGATTCCCGGATCGTGAAGAGCATCCTCGGCCTTTCTGCGGCCATCCTGCTCGGAAGCATTGCGGATCAGATTTTCTGGAAAACAGATCAGATCATTCTGGGACGAATGTTCAACACCGCAGTCGTTGCAGTTTATTCTGTCGGTGCTCAGATTTACATGATGTATATGCAGTTTGGCACACAGGTCTCAGGTGTTTTCTATCCCAGAGTCAGCGCCTTGTATCAAGAAGAAAACGGTCTGCAGAAAGTATCGGATTTGTTCATCCGGATAGGACGGATCACCTTCTACATCATTCTTCTGGTTTTATCCGGCTTCATCATTTTCGGACGTGAATTTCTGCTGCTGTGGGTCGGAGAAGGCTACGAAGAAGCCTATTGGGTTGCGATCATCGTCATGCTTCCATTTTCCATCGATCTTGCGCAGAATCTCGGGCTTTGCATTCTACAGATCAAGGGACAGTATGGCTTTCGTGCAAAGATTTATTTCCTGAGCGCTGTCCTGAATATTGTAACAACTGTCTTGTTTACAAAATTGATTGGAATTGTAGGTGCCGCACTTTCCACTAGCATTTCGATGTTCCTGACCAGCGGCCTGATCATGAACTGGTACTTTCAAAAACGAGCCGGTCTCGACATCCGGAAATTCTGGAAGGAGACTCTGCCCATTATCATCGCCACACTTTTGCTGACCACTGGGGCGCTCCTGCTCAAGCATTTTCTGGTATCTGAGAGCGCTGGTTCCTTCCTGACGTTCGGGTTGGAAGTTATTCTTTACACCACACTCTACGGCATCGTCATGCTTAAAATCGTGGCAGACCGTTCCGAAAAGGAACAATTTCTTCAAATTGTCACAAGCTTGACCCTCACTCTAAAACGAAAATAAGTGCCCACCTAACGAAACCACATGCTTTTTAACATTGGGGGTTGTAATGCCGGGTGGCATTCGATTTGGACATCTGCCGGATATAGCGATTTTGACCCACCCGGAGCGCCTCAAGCAGATGCAGCCTTGGGGAAATCTCGTCTGGAAAAACTTTGCATAACAACCAAAATGGGGCATCCGATTTAAACGTCGGGTGCCTTTTTTCTTTGTGGCAACGTGTTTTCTCTGAACAGCCACCATATTTTGTCCTGGACTGGGGAGAACAGATAACTCTTCCCTTCAGCCGGAATGACCCCCGGCTCCAGATTTTCAACCACCCCCACCCCACTTCTGACTACCTCTGACTTCCGCCAAACAAAAAGCCAGCATATCATACGCAAATCGTACAATACACTGGCCATTCCGGTTATTCTCTTATCCGGCTTTCTGCGTGAGCCACTTTTCCACTGTCTCCATGCTGAAGTCAATCGCTCTTGCAATCTGCTCTATCGTCAGACCCTGCTCATAGAGGTTCTTCGCCGTCATCTGAGCCTGTTCTTCCCGACCCTCTGCATGACCTTCTGCACGGCCTTCTGCATAGCTTTCATCTCGCAGATCTTCCATCACTTTACACATTTCGCTCACTCCCTTCGGATTTTCCTTCAGATACCGGGTCTTCTCGGCAAGGATCTCAAAATTCATATCATCGGCGCTGGTACAGTTGAAGTCGTGCATCAGCTTGCCAATGTCAGAGTCATCCCGATATTCACCGTTTACATACAGGACTAAACCGGAATGTCCTACTCCATCCGCAGATGCCGCCACACCGCAGAACGACATTACATGATATTCAAAATAAGATGTTCAGATACTTTTCTGCTTCTGTGCGGATAATCTGCAAATCATCTTCATATCCCATGACTTTGCAAATGTAAAAAGCTTCCCGATAGCGTTCGACACTCTCCTCCTTTTTTCCAAGAAAGAAGTCGCATTCAGCTTCGATTTCCAAACACGAGTGAAGCACCTGATAATGTCCATATTTTATACATGCTTCTTTTCCGTATCTTGCCACCTTTGCGCCTTCCTCATACTTTTGCGACAAATCCAACGATCTGGCAAAATTATACAAAACCAAGGGAAGCATCCTGTTTGAAGTAACCGTTTCCGGAAGATGCTTTCTTATATATTGAAGCAGTCGATAGAAAATATCGGCTGCTTTTTCATTGTCACCGCTCAAAGAATACGCATTTCCAATTTGATTGACCAGTTTCATTTCATCCAATGTAAAGAGAAAGTCTTCAATTTTGTCCAGTTGAAAATCCGGTATGGTCATCCGAATGGCTTGCAACAACATTTGAATCCGTTCGTCATTTGAATATCTTTTATCCAATCCTCCCAAAAGGACTTTCGATCGAAGAATAAACTGTTGTGTGATTTGATCATCCGGCTTTGCAATTTTCTCAAGCCGACTTATTTTGTCAAAGCCTTCCTCAACGCACTTTAGCGCATTACAGGAAACAATTTCCTTCTTGAGTGCTTCTATTTCCAGTTCTTCCGGTGTTACCAGCGCATAATATCGGTCATCCGGCAGACCAAGGCGCTGCAGAATCGCATTGATTCGATTTCGGCTGGGGGTCTGTTTTCCGTTTTCAAATCTGGACAATGTAACAGATTCACAAATGCCTGCACAGACCTGCTCCTGTGTCAACCCGAGATCCAAACGCCGCTGGCGGATATACTCCCCCAATTTGTAATTCTGCATTTAGCAATTCCCTCCAAACTTTAGTATTGCCATAATTGTAATATACTAGATTTTGTACATGTGTGCAAGCGTCTCTTATGAAAACCTGTCGTCCCATGTAATTTTTTATTACACCAGACGATATGGTCAATTGAAATCTTTTGTGATAAAATACAGAAACAGCAGATGAAATGCATTCTAAGCTCTTTGACATACGCATGGAGGAAACAATGATACACTATCTGAAAAAGCAATGGAGGCTCAGTACCCTCACCTGCTTGTTTGCCATCATCGCCTATGGTGCTCAGGCTCTGATTCAGCTTGCCTTGATGAAGATTTTTGATGCCGTGGTATTGCTGGATCTGCGGAGTACTATCTTTTGGACGGCAGTTGATCTGACCTGCTGGGGAGGCTATTTTCTTTTTACTGCTTTACAGGAGCATTGTCAGACCAAAACAATTCGCGCTTTGAACAATACGGTGCGAGATGGGCTGTATCACTCCTTCCTGCGCAAGAGCCATACCGATTTTCATCAGTCCGACACCGGAGAATATCTCGCCCGGCTGACCAATGATATGAAGCAATTAGAACAGCTTGCGTGGATCCCCTTCTTCGGCTGTGTAGGCAGAATTGCGCAGATCGTGTTCAGCATTTTGGGACTTGCCTTTTTGCATTGGTCGTTGGTTGTTTTTTCCGTGATCACAGCAGTTGTCCTTTGGCTCTCCCCAAAACTGTTCCAGAAGAAGCTGGAACTACTGGGGCAAAGCTGCGGTGTACAGCAGACTGCCGCCATCAACCATTTGAAAGACCTTCTGACAGGCTTTGACGTACTCCAGTTTTTTGGCAGAGGAAATCTCTTTCTCCAGCAGGGAAATAGGATCAGCGATGACATCGAAAAGCCCAGTTGCCAGCTGAGCTATGGCAAATCTCGCATGGAGGCGTTGATTGGCTTTATCAACGTCGCACTTCAGCTCGGTTCGCTTGTGCTGATTGCTGTGCTGACCAGCATGGGGCTTGTCACCACAGGCACACTTGCAGGTGGTGTCAATCTGATCGGAGGCGTGGCAAACGGCTTTAACAGTTTGGCCGGTTTGCGTCTCTCCCTCTCAGCCAGCAAGCCCTACTTTTGCAAGCTGCCAACGGTCGATACTGATTCCAAATCGGAAGAGATTGCTCCTATGTCACCGCTGAAAGACTCCATTACGGTAGATAGAGTTTCTTTCTGCTATGATGAGAAAAAGCCCATCCTGAAAGATGCCTCCTTCCACTTTGAAAAGGGCAAAAAGTATGCCCTGACAGGACCCTCCGGCTGTGGAAAATCCACTCTGCTCAAGCTGCTTTTGGGCTGGCTGCCGGACTACACCGGTACGATTTCGTTTGACGATGTGGACATTCACACCATTACACCCGCTCAGCTCCAGCAACAGATGAGTTACATTGAGCAGAATGTGTTCCTGTTCAATACTACGATTCGGGAGAACATCACACTGGGTGAAGATTTCTCGGAAGAGCAGCTGCATGCGGCCATTCAGGGCAGTGCCCTTGCCGCAGATTTGGCCGCCATGCCCGATGGCCTTGACACCGTTGTAGGTGAGAATGGCAGTAATCTTTCCGGCGGTCAGAAGCAGCGTGTCGCCATTGCCCGTGCCCTGATTCACAATCGCTCCATCCTGCTGGTAGACGAGGGCACCAGTGCGCTGGATCAGAAAAACGCCGACCTTGTGGAAAAGAGCCTGCTTACCAATCCCGACCTGACACTGATCCTCATCAGCCACCACCTGTCGGCAGCGCGCCGTGCGCAGTTCGACCGTGTGTATGAGCTGGCACCTGTAACACAATGATCGCCCTGTAATTTCCCCTCAAATCATAAATACGCCCTGCATGCCGACCAGTGCCGGTGTGTGGGGCCTTTTGCAGTGAAACCGAAACGCTCCACAAGGCTGCTCATATCCTGACCACCAAGGACAAGCCTGCCGATTGCACGGACGACCCCTTCCTTGTGGAGAAGATGTGTGCCGAGTTGGAGGGCCGATGCATAGTAGTTCAGCGTGGTTGAGGTCTGTGCATGTCCAAGCCGCCCGGAGACCGTTGTGATCGGTACATGTGCCGCAATCAGGATGCTGACATTCGAATGGCGGAGGCTGTGGAAGTGAATTGATGGGAGATCGTGTGCTTCCAGAAACTTCGGAAACCAGGACGAGATGATATCCGGGTCCATCGGCTCTCCATTCCATTTCGTGAATAGCATATCGTTATCCACCACTTTGCCATTTTCCAGTGTGACCTTGCGCACCCACACTGAGCCGATCCGGAACCTCTCTACTTTTTGGTATCGCCGGTACTCCTGCAGCAGTTCCACGCAATCCGCTCCTATGCGCAGGCATCTCTTGCCTCGTCTGGTTTTCGGTGCATTGAACACAAGGCATATCCCGGGGATGGACTGGACCGTCCGCTTGATGGAAAGCGTTCCCTTCTCAAAGTCAATGTCAGACCAGCGCAGGGCGCAGATCTCACCCCGCCGGGCACCAAGCAGCAAGGCCAGCTGAGTGATCACGCTGTACTGCGGCGGTGCATCCGAGAGGGCATCCAGCAGCTTTGGAATCTCTTCCTCCGTCAGTACCCGAACGTCGATTTCCTCGGCTTTGGGATGTTCTGCACGGGAGCACGGGTTCTCGTTGATCAATCCCCACTGGACACCTTTCTTAAAGATGCTGGAGAGCATGGCCTGATAGCGGATGACGGTGTTGTTGTTCAGCTTCCCATCCTTTTGGGTATGCTCCACAAACGCCTTTGAGAAGGTCAGCCCCACCACAGCAGATACTTTTTCCGCCGTCTTTCGGCTGACGTTCTTACCTGCATAGACCATCCGCATGGTGTCCTGACCGATCTCGGCCTGTTTCGCCAGTTCACCCCGGGTTCCATGTGGGAGCAGCTTCAGAAGGGATTTCGTGGCGGTGTAGGTGCTGTCCCGGCGAACACCCTTCTCTTCCAGATTGTTGTAGAACGCCATCACATGCGCCGGTTTGATCTTGGACACCTTGAGATGCCCGAGTCCGGCACTGATCCGGCCACGCATCCTTCTATAATCGTAGAGCGTCTTGGCCTTCAGCTGCTTGTTGGCGTATTCCTCAAACCAGCGGTCGATCAGGTCATCCAGCAGCATGTCTGAGTCCAGCACGAGGCCGTTCGTGACCTGCTGCGAATCCTCTCTGACCGGCTCTCCCTGTGCGAAGAACTGGGCCAGCGTGTCCATGTTGACCAACCACTTTCGGCTTGAGATGGCCGTATAGCAGATCTTGCCCGTTCGGCAGAGCTTGCGGACATATTCGGGTGTCACGTTGAACCGTGCGGCGGCGTTTTTCACGCTGGCCATAGTGGGATAAGGGTTCAGAACAGTTTAGAGTCCCCTCAGCCCGCCAGATGCCCCCACGTCATTCATTTTTAATTAAATCCTCCGGCAGGTGCTCCGGTATGCGCACAAAGCCCCTTTGAAGCTGTCGCATTTCTGTCGCACTTTTCAAGCCCCGCCGGGCGGATATAACAAAAAGAAACCCACGATCCAAGCCGCATTTGAAACGGTGAATCGTGGGTTTTCCTTTGGTGCGCTCGAGGGAACTCGAATCCCTGGCCCTCTGATTAAAAGAATCCAAGGTGCATCATTCGTCAAATTTCAAAAGTTCGAAGAAACGTTATTTTTATCGTATCATCGCAAAACACGCCTTTGCACACACCGCATTATTTGCATACAGTGTAATGCTTTGCAACCGTTATCCAGCTATTCAGGTGTGCAAAAAGTGTGCAAAAATGTGCAGATGGGCAAAACAAAGCCCAATGGACAAATCAACCACCGGTTTTATGGCAGGGTTTAGGACATCCGAACAGACACCGTTTGATATAGAAATGAGGTTCACCATGAATAAACTGCTTTCCTGCCGCTACAACATGGACACCAACCGGGTAGAAGCCCGGTTCGAGGATGGCACCACTCTTGCCATCGACTGCATCGCCGTCGAGGATGAGTACGGCAACACCCCGGCACAGCGGGCAGAGCTGGACTGGCTGCTGTATAATAAGCCCTTGGAGTACGCACAGATGGTGCTGAGAGGGGAGACGGAGCGCTATCTCTGCCTCGGCTGTGACCACAGCAGGCTGGAAGATTGATTGTTGCCTTTTTCAAAGCAACCAAGCGGTTCTTATCTGCTTTGCCGTTTCTCTTTATGCTGCTTTTACCGTTTCATCGCCCTAGTTTTGCAACGAAAGTCTGTTTTGCGAAATAGACGTTTGTTGGCTATTTTTTTTTTTAATTTCAATCGATGATATGTTATATATGAAAAAATATTGCATATAGTCATGTTGCACGATTTTTTTGAGGTGGTATACTCCTCCTTGTAGCATACGGTTTGCTGCACACGAACACAACGATAACGCAAAAGAGAGGAATACCGCAATGAAAAAACGGTTGCTCGCAGGCTTGCTCGCAACGAGTATCGCACTGAGCATTTCGATGGGAGCTTTCCCTGCAATGGCAGCAACAAACGACGACTTCGTCGAAGACCGGGAGGACATTGCCGACTTCACAGACGACAGTTACTCTTCCGGCTACTCTTCCTCGGAACAGCTTTTTGACGACATCATCTTCTTTGACTTGGACGAAGAAGTAGACGACACCGCAGCGGAAGTCATCGCAGAAGAAGATGCCAACGATTCGAGCGACACCGAGATTGATAGGGCGGCCGATTCAATCGAGGAGACAGAGCCGGAGGACGAAGTGCAAAACACGGATGCTGCCGAAGATCGGAACGACCGGGAAGACCCGGACGAAGAAACAAAGTCAGGCACGAACCCGGGGGAAGCAGGCCCCTCCGATGCAGAAACCGAGGAGGATGTGCCGGACTCGTGGGAGGAAACGCCGAAGATCGACAGCGAATTGGAGGCCGCCATCGCTTCCGAAGATCCGTTCTCTTATTATGACGATGATGCGTCAGAAGAAGAAATGGATGACGACATTGCGCTGCTGGCTGCCGGAAAAACCATGGCGCACGAAGACTACGCATACACCGATGTGTCGTCTGGTACAGAGTACATGGTGGACCTCTACACGGATCACACGGCAAAAATCTGGAAGCTGACCACCTCCTCCGGCGAAGCCGAGTGCATCCTTCCAAGTACGATCTATTACACAGACGCTGACGGCGTGCCGGAGCCGACCCCCTATACGGTCACCGAACTGCGCTTATCCTATTGGAGCGGTGTAACTTCGGACAATAACAACTATACTGCGCTGGTGCTGCCGGATACCCTGACCGACATTGGGGGCTCATTATCCGGCTTCAAAAATGTAACAGAGATCACCATTCCGGGCAGTGTCAAAGTTTTCAATGCGACTCTGCAAAACATGAAGCAATTGAAGACTCTGACCTTCGATGAAGGCGTGGAGGAGATTGCTTCGGGATCGGTCGTATCCGGCTGCAAGAGCTTGACAACCATCCATCTGCCCAGCAGCCTGCAAAAACTCTCAGGGACGGGCACCTTTTCCGGCGCATCGGCGCTGACGGATATCACGCTCCCGGAAGGCATTGTGATCACAGAGGGTTCCACCTTCAGCGAGTGTACTTCTCTGAAATCGATCGAGCTTCCGGCCTCCATTACAACGATCCCCAGCAGTATGTTTGCAGGCTGCTCCGCTTTGGAGCGTGTGACGGCCAAGGGGACCATTACAGCCATTGGCAACGGTGCCTTTGGAAGCGTTACAGACTGGAAGGATCAGGAAATCGCCGATACAGTCTTGACGGAAATCCCGGATCTAAGTCAGGTCACGTCCATTGGAGACCGTGCATTTTACGGCTGCTCGGCATTGGAGACGGTTGACCTTCACAGCGTTACCACCATGGGATATGGCGCTTTCCAAGGGTGTGATGCGTTGTCCGGGGAGATTGACCTGAGCAATCTGGAGGTAATCCCGGGACATGCATTCTGCTATGATCCTAATATCACCTCGGTCATTACCTGCCCCACGCTGAGATCGATCTGGGATTGGGCGTTTATCTGGGCGGATATCTCAACCATCTCGCTGCCGGAGACGCTGAATTCCATCGGAACTTACACGTTCTATAAGGCCTCTTTGAGCGGCACCGTTGCACTACCGGATAGCCTGACTCAACTGGGTGCGAGTGCATTCAGTGGATGTGAAGAGGTCAATGCCATTCAGATCGGCTCAGGGCTCAAGGATATCCCTGCGAATGCTTTCGCTGGTTGTACAAATCTAAAAACGATCACGGTAAACAATCGTCAGGAGGATGTGACCATCCCGAAAATCGATGGGGTTACCGTCACATATACCATCCCGTCTCTGACGGCTGACAACGACAAAGTCTCCGCTGCAGCAGATGCCTTGAGCTTACAGCAGGCGGTCAATCAGGCAAATGGAACGCCAGTCACCATTGAAAAAGACATTCGTTTGGATGAACCCGTTAGGATAGCCGCAGGGCAGCGGGTCGAAATCACTGCAAATGCAAATGAGAACTACAACCTTTTTGGCAATAAGGACGAGAAACCCACGAATCTGTTTGTGGTAGAAGAAGGCGGTGAGCTTTCGCTGACCGGCGCGCTGACATTGGGCGGCTGGAACAATACCGGCAGCATTCTTGTTAATCATGGCAAAACGACGATAGATGGCAATGTTGTAATCGAAAAGTCCACTCTGGAAGGGAACGACATGGGTGTCATTGAGGACAACGGCTCAAGTGCAGAACTCATTTTGGAGAACGGCACCATCCAGAACCATAAGATCCGCGGTGCACTCAGCGCCTCGATCCGAGTCACAGAAGGCGCATCGTTTACCATGAATGGAGGCACCATTCAGGACAACATCGCGAATACCCCTTCCAGCGATTCCTCCTCCCCCGCAGTACTGCTGCTGGGTGCAAGCACGTTTACCATGAATGAAGGCTCCATCTGCAACAACAGCGGCCAATGTGGAACAGCTGTTTACCTTACGGCTTCCAGCAATGCCGCAAAAGCCCGTTTTACGATGAATGGCGGAACCCTAAGCAACAATGAAAGCCACTCGTATACGCCGTATTCCACACCTACGGGTGCTGTTTTTGTAAAGTACTCCGCAGAGTTTGTTTTGAACGAAGGCACCATTACCGGCAACTGTGCATACGGCGGAGCCGGTGGCGGTGTGGCAGTTATGGATGAATTGCCAACGGAAGAACATGGCACTGCCTTTACGATGAACGGCGGTACCATCTCGAACAATACAGCATCGGGGTATCGTTGTTCCGGCGGCGGCATTTACTCCTGCTCGAATTATGTCTCTTTGTTGGGAGGACGAATCGAGAACAACTCCGCCTACGATGGCGGCGGCGTCTACAGTGAGGGCAATACCGAAATCTATACGACCCTGCACATTGAGAACGCTCTGATCACGGGGAATACTGCGGACCAAGGCGGCGGTCTGTGGTTCTGCCCCACAGGTGATGCGAAGCTGTATATGCAGGATGGTGCCGTGATCTATGGGAATACGGCAGCATCGGCAGGCGACGACTTCGCTTCGCCAGAGGTTGCGACAGGTGCAGGCGGAAACGGCGGTGTTACCCTGCCGGATTATTTTCCCAATGGCAAAGTGATCCAGTGGTTCAGCGACGGCTTCCTGTATGCTCCCGCTGGAAATCGCGGTACATCCGGGCAGGGAACCCGATACAATACGGTTGAGTACGCCAAGCGTGTGACAGGGGTACAGAATGAGAAAAAGGGATTGGCGTTGAAATCCGTTGTTTCGGACGGTGTGTCGATTCCTGCAACGGGATCGCTTATCATTACAGGCAATCAGGCTTCGCACGGAGGTGGCGGTATTGGTGCCAACGGCGGCGTGGTCATCGGCGAAGCGACCTCCCTGTCCTATTCGATCTCGGTAAAAAAAGCCTGGGATAATCCGGGCTATGAGGACACCCAGCCTTCCGGCGTGACGATTCACCTGAAGGAACGCGACACCGGGGATATTGTAAGCACAGCAGAGCTGACCGGCGAAAATGGATGGCAGCATACCTTCACCGATCTTCCGCTTTCGCCGGATCACTACACGGTGACCGAGCAGCCGCTAGAAGGATATAAAGCGACCTACTATCAGGATGCAGACGGAAACTTCATCATTACCAATACCTATTTGACCACACCTACGCCGGATGTGCCCGCTGTAACGATCTCTGTCCCGGTGGAAAAGAAATGGGTCAACGATTACAAGTGGGAACGCCCTGCAAGCATCCATGTTTCTCTGTGGAACGGCGATGCAAAGGTCAAAGAAGCAGACCTGACTGCAGATATGGGCTGGACGTATATTTTTGAGGACCTGCCCGAAGGCACCTACTCCGTAACAGAAGACGCTGTGCCCGGTTATGAGACCTTGATTGAGCGCAGCGATGCGGGTGGTTTCATCATTACCAATACGTATGAACGCCCTCTGTATCCCGAACCGATTGAGCCCATTGACCCCATCCCGCCTGTGGATCCCCCGCAAGAGGAGATCGTGACGCCGCCGATTGTTCCAGGGACCACCGGGAATGAACCCAACCCACCCTCCACGGAGGAGACTACAAGCGTACCTCCAACAGAACCGACGGAGGAATCAACAGATGAATCAACGGAAGAACGCTCGACTGAAAGCGATCCACAGGAATCTCCCATAAAAGAAACGCAAGAGACTCCCTCTGTTTCTGCAAAACCGCCCAAGTTGATCCAGACCGGCCAGACATGGTGGCCTGTTTTCCTACTAATGTTTGCTGGCGCGGGCCTGCTTGTGTTTGGCTTCTATAAGCGCTCGAAAGAGAACATCGATCACGAATAAATCAAAAAGCCCGCTGCTCATTTTGAACTGCACCCCATTTGTTAGACAGTATGGTATACTGTTTAGGAAATGGGGTGTTTTTGTATATCGACTACTACAACAACCGCCGAATCAAATTAAAACGAAACGGCCTGAGCCCTGTGCAATACAGGATTCAGACCGTTCAGGTCGCTTAATTCTTATTTTTGTCTAACTTTTTTTGTGGGGGTGGGGGGCACTTCAAAGATAACATGGCTTTTTTGTAAAGTGTGCAGGAGATGTGCAAAAGTGTGCAGACTCTGCCAGAAAAACAAAAAGCCATGAAATCTTTCGATTTCACGGCATTTTCTGGTGCAGTAAAGCAATCCAAATCCGAACCATTTCCCTCGGATGCAACTTCTGTCGCTTCTCCAAAGGTGACGGTCTGTGTTCCTTCTTTATAATTAAAAGTTATCAAAACCTTATCATCATACAGATAAATCGCATTGATAAACGTATCCACCAGCGCCTGCCGCTGGTCTTTCAGGCTCATGTCCAGCTTGCGAAACCGCAGCAGCCAGAACCGAATGAATTCTTCGGTCACTTTCGGCTTCGCCAGCTTTTCTTCCGCAATGCGGGCTTCAAGCTCACGCTTGGTTTCTTCCAGCTGCTCCAGCCGCTCCTTGGTGGAACTGGTCAGGATTCCAGCTTGAATCGCGTTCAGCATATTCTGGATACCAGATTCCGCATCCCGAAGCTGCTTCTCATAGAGTGGAATGTTGGTGTTCTCCTTATTTTGCAGTTCCATCACCTTGGCGATGATGGATTCCATAGCGGCATCGTCTTTCACAAGCTGCATGGTCTGGTTGACTACCAAATCTTCCAGCCACTGTTTGCGGACGGTCTTTTTCTTGCAGCCCTTGTGCTTTTTGGCAGTGGCACATTTATAGTAGCGGTGGACTTCACCCGTCCGGCTTGTGCCGCTTTCGCCAAACATCAACGCCCCACAGTAGCCGCAGAACAGCTTGGTGGTGAGCAGATAGTCATCCTCTGCCTTTCTACGGGCAGGGGCTTTTTTGTTTTTGGCGATTTTCTTCTGCACATCCTCAAACAGTTCCAGTGGAATGATGGGCGGGATAGCATCCGGCACGACCACATCCCGGAATTTCAGTTCTCCGATGTACCGCCGGTTCTTGAGCATATGTTCAACGCTGTTATAAGTAAATGCACCGCCCACCGGGTTCTTGATGCCGTTTTCGTTCAGCCAGTCCCGAATCTCCTTCATAGTGGAGCCTTCATTGTACTTCTTGAACGATTCAAGCACAAAAGGCGAGGTGAGAGGGTCGATGTGGAACTTCCGCTCGGAATCCAGCGTGTACCCAAAGGTTCCACGGCCACCGTTGCAGCGGCCTTTCAGGATGTTCTCGGTCTGTCCACGCACGACCTTCTCGGCAAGGTCAGCGGAATAATACTCGGCATAACCTTCCAGCACAGATTCCAGAATAATGCCCTCCGGCCCCTCGGAGATGATCTCGGTGGCAGACATGAGCTTGACGCCGTTCTTCTTCAGTTGGGTCTTATACCGGGCACTGTCGTAGCGGTTCCGAGCAAAACGGTCCAGCTTCCAGACCAGCACAATGTCAAACAGCTTCTTGTCGCTGTCCTTAATCATCTGCTGGAACTCCGGGCGGTTGTCCGTCTTGGCGGAGATAGCACGGTCAATATAGTGCTTGACGATGGTGATGCCGTTTTTCTCGGCATAAGCCGTGCATTCCCGGATCTGGCCTTCGATGGATTCTTCGCGCTGGTTGTCCGAGGAATAGCGGGCATAGATCACGGCGGTCATGGCAGGCACCTCACTTTACACATCATTGAACGGTGGAACGTTCATCTTAAGCAATGTTTCGTATAATGTATATACCACAGTTCTGCCCTGATTGCAAGCCCAATGATTTATTTTCATGATTCCAACAGACAAATTGTCTTAAGATTATATTCCGAGCAAAATGTGAAGTCCAAGCCCGGCCACGCCGCACAGGCACATGGTCAGGATGGGATTCCACTTGAGCTTCCGTAGGACAAAAAATGCCGATGCAAAACTGCCGATGCCGATCCAGTCTACGTTGGCGAGCGTCTTTGCACTCTCTCCGAACACCACCATAGACAGTATAGAAAGACCTGCACCAAAGATAAGCGCTACAATGACCGGACGCAGGCAGGCCAGAACACTTTGCAGCAGAGAAATATCCTTGTATTTACGATAGATGTAGGATAGAAGTGAAACAAAGAACAGCGCCGGTGTAATGCAACCTAGTGTTGCAATGATGGCTCCGGGTACCTGCGCGATACGCAAACCAACAAAAGTTGCCGAGTTGACCGCAATGGGACCAGGGGTCATTTCTGCAATCGTGATGAGGTCAGTAAACTCCTGCATCGTCAGCCAGCCATGTTGTTCCACCACTTGGCTCTGGATCAGCGGCATGGCCGCATAGCCGCCGCCTACGCTGAACATACCCACCTGCAAAAAGCTGAGAAAAAGCTGTAAGTAGATCATTTTGCACCACCTTTTTTCCACTGGACCAGAGCCAGCACCACGCCGAATACTGCAGCGGCAAGGATGACCACCACCACATTGACATCAAACACCGTATTTGCGACAAACGCTGCGACCATCAGGGCAATATACACCCATGAGCGGGTCTTCAGCACCTTGCCGCCGAGGTCGAATACAACATCCAGAATGACCGCCGCCACACCAGCCTGCATTCCCTTGAGTAACAACGCGATATAGCGATTGGTGGCAAAAGCATTGTAGAACACAGAAATGACTGAAAGAATGACCATAGGTGGGATGATGGTGCCCAACACTGCCACGATCATTCCAATCAAGCCTTCTACCTGCCAGCCTACCAGAATTGCAGCATTGACCGCGATTGCGCCCGGAGAGGACTGCGCCAACGCTGTCATATCCAGCATTTCCTGTTCATCGATCCAGTGCAGCTCATCTACAAATTTTTTCTTCATAAAGGTCACGATGACAAAGCCGCCGCCGAAGGTAAAGCTGCTAATGTACAGCGTACTCAAAAACAGCTTCCAAAGCCGTGCTAACCGTGTACCGTATGTTTTATTTTCATCCATACAAGTTTTCTTCTCCTTTTTTTGATTTTCGGACAACTATATTCGTTTTCTTACTATTTCAAACAGCTTTTAACTGTTACTGCTTGCGAAAGCCCGTATTTTCCGGTATCCTTGTTTTAAGAACTGCGAAGCACGGAGGGAATCTCTATGAAACATAATACATTTCTCGTCAAGCCAGCGTCCAGCCTGTGCAATCTGCGTTGCCGGTACTGCTTTTATGACGATGTTTCCAACAGCCGAGCCTGCAAAAATATGGGACTGCTTTCCCATGAAATGGCAGGAGAACTGGTTGAAAAGGCTTTTGCAGCCACAGAGGAAGGCGGCAGCGTCCATTTTCTGTTTCAGGGCGGCGAACCGACTCTTGCCGGGTTGGATTTCTTCCGGTTCTTTCTGGAAACGGAGCGTTCCATGCAGCGCAATATCTCTGTGTTCCACAGCATCCAGACCAATGGCATTTGTCTGGATGAAGAGTGGGCTTCCTTTTTCAAAGCCAACTCTTTCCTCGTAGGCCTCTCTCTGGACGGCACACAGGAGAACCATGATCTCTATCGGCTGGACGCAGCTGGGCAGGGCACATGGGATAAAGTAACTCATGCGCTTGCGCTGCTGGATGCCTACAGGGTCGAAACGAATCTGCTCTGTGTTGTGACCGGACAGCTGGCCAGAAAGCCGCAGCGAGCCTTCAAAAGCCTCTGCGAGTTGGGACAGCACAATCTGCAATTCATCCCATGTCTTGACCCACTTGATACGATTGGAGGGCAGGCATATTCTCTAACGCCGGAACTTTATGGTCGTTTTCTGTGCGGCGTCTTTGATACTTGGTATCAGCAGCTGCAACGAGGCAATTATATCAGCGTTCGCAATTTTGAGGACTATCTGCGTATCCTGCTGGGAATGCCGCCTACCTCCTGCGCTTCCTCCGGTTCCTGTGGACATTATCTTACCGTAGAAGGTGACGGAAGCCTTTATCCCTGTGACTTTTATGTTCTGGATGAGTGGAAGCTGGGAAATCTGAGCCACTGTACCGTTGAAGATGCGCTTGATTCTCCCACAAGCCAGACATTTCTGGCACAGGGCCGCAAACGCCCGGCGGAATGCGCAGCATGTGCTTATCAGCTGCTCTGCCGGGGCGGATGCAAGCGAGATTGGGATGCCTCTGGAAGCAACCGCTTTTGCGCAGCGTATAAGCAGTTCTTTGCCTATGTGCTTCCGCGCCTGCATACTGCTGCACATTTTCTGGCACAACAAAACCGATAAAGAGATTCTCCCGGAGAGCAGTACTGCCTCCGGGAGAATCTTTATTTTACCTTTTTGATCTTCCGGATGGAATGGCCATCGTAGAGGATGGGCTTCATGACATAAGTGTAGTTCCGGTCATCGCATTCGCCGGTGGAAATCATCTCCATAAGCCGCAGCGCAAGCTGACGTCCCATCTCGAAGCCTTGCTCCACGGAGCAGGTAACATCCTCCTGCCGATAAGTTTCTTCGGAATAATCAAAACAGACCAGCGAATAATCTTCGGGTACAGTCTTCCCCATTTTCTGCAGAGTTTTCATGACCAGTCGATAGATGATGTAGTTGCAGCAGACGATAGCGGTGCATTTAGGGATGCTCTTCAGAAATCTTTCAATGGAACGGACATAGCTTTCGTTGTGGGCTTCGTCCGAAATACACCACTTGATGTAATCATCGTTCAGTTCCAAACCACGATTTCGCATCGCTTCCGCCATGCCTTGAAACTTTTCTACGCTCTGGTAGTTGTCGTACACGAAGATGCCTGCAATGTGGCTGTGTCCGGCATCCATCAGGCGTCCTATCAGCTGATGGGCACATTCGATGTCATTGATCGTTACGCGGGGGCAGCGCAAGTTCCGATAGAAGTTGTTGTAGAATATCACCGGGATCTTACGTCGGTAAAGCTCCTTGTAGCAGTCAAGATTTGGGCTGAGGATGCTCGATTTGACACCATCCACGATGAAACCGTGAAAATTCTGATGTACCACAGTCTCCAGACAGCGGCGTTCGTTGCAGAATTTGTTATCGGTCAGAAATACATGGAGGTCAACCTGCTCCTGCGTCAGAACACTGCGAACCCCTTCGATTAATCCCGAATTGGCACTTGTATCCTGTCCCTGCAGGACAAGGCCGATTTTATAAAGGGCATCATCTGTGTTCAAATCCCGCGTCATTACTTTTTCCCGGTGGAAATAAGTCCCACTTCCCTTGAGCTTGTACACGAGTCCTTCTGCTACCAACTGGTCGATGGCCACTCGTATCGTTTCTCGGCTGACACCCAGCTTCCGGCAGAGCGCATTTTCCGAAGGCAAACGCTGGTTCCCGGAAAATTTGTTTTCGTCGATATAAGCCAGAAGCCAACGATATACCTGAGCAGATTTTTTCTCAGCAGCCGAGAGCATGGGCAAACGCTCCTTTTCAGTCGGTGATGGTGGGGCGGGTGCCTTCTGCGTGCTGAATCCAGTTCAGCAGACGTTCACGAAGCTCCGCTTTGACGTCGGCGTATGCAGGATCTGCGACAACATTGTTCAGCTGCCACGGGTCTTTCTGCATATCATAGAGGAAGTCGTCCGCATACACATCAGATGCCGCAGCCTCGCCGCCATTGACACCGGGGGCATAGACAGAGTACATATAATCTGCCGTGCGGATGCAGCGGCCGCAGCGGCTCTCCGAGATTTGGGCGTAGACCTCATTAGCTCTATTATGATTTTTCTTTTCCACAACGTCAAGCAGATTTTCGCCGATCATCTTGTCGCCGACATCCACGCCTGCCAAAGCCAACAGAGTCTTGGGGATGCTCTCGGTGCTGACCAGCTCGGTGACTTCCTTGCCGCCCTTGAACGGGCCGCCGCAGATGACCAGCGGCACATGCAGGCAGCCGTCGTGGCACGAGCGCTTATAGTCATCGTATCCGTTCAGATGGGCGTCGCGGTTGCGGGTCTTGAAATGAGAGCCATGGTCGGAAGCGTAAAGGATAACAGTATTCTCATACAGACCCTTTTCTTTCAGTTTTTCCACCAGCTTGCCGAGGTTCTCGTCGAGGCTTGCGCACTGTCCCAGATAATCCGGATACTCTTCTGCTGCATTGCCGCCCAGAGCCTTCAAGTCTTCGGGGAGGACAAAATCCGCAAATCGCTGCTTCGAGCCGTTGGGGCCTTCGTAGTGGTTGTGGTCATTCTGATGGTGCGGCTCAATTTGGGATACGGTCATGAAGAAGGGCTTTTCGCCGGTGTACTGGTCGAGGTAGTCCAGCGCGAACTGGTTGATGCAGTCAGCACGGTAGCCCTTAAAATCGATGCGGTTGTTGTTCTCGTCGAACACATAGCCGTCGTAGCCGTGGGAGGTAAATTCCAGCACATCGGCTGCACGCCAGTAGCCGGTGTAGCCGCCGCGCAACTCCAACGGAACGGCTGTAATGGTATGGTCAATGGTCGGCTTCTTTTCCAGCTCGCCATCCGAGGCCAGATGCCACTTGCCGACATAGGCAGTTTCGTAGCCGGCATCTTTTTCCATATACTCGCCCAGAGTCTTGATATTCGAGGGCAGCATCAGGTTATTGCGGAAACAGCCTGTCTCAGTGGGGTATTTTCCGGTCTGGAACAGGGCGCGGCAAGGGCCGCACACCGGCTGGGGAGAGAAAGCATTGTCAAATTTTACGCCCTCCTCTGCCAGCTTGTCCAGATTGGGTGTGACGTTGAGCGGCTGGCCGAAGCAGCCGCAGGTATCCCAGCGCTGCTGGTCACTGAAGTAGAAAATAATGTTATATGCCACGGTCTTTACCTCCTTTTACTGTTCCACTTTCGCGTTCTTCGTTTCCTTCATCTTGCCGCGCAGGATGCCGATGATAACCACCACGATTAGCGCGATAAAAATCCAGCAATACACACTGCTGAAGAAGATTTTGGGACTTCCATCCGAGATGAGCAGGGCGCGGCGGAAGTTCGTCTCGGTCATATTGCCCAGCACCATGCCCAGCAGCACAGGGACAGCGGGCAGCTCCAGCTTGCGCATGAACCACGCCATCACGCCGAACACCAGCGCAACGCTCAAATCAAAATAGCTGCTGTTCACCGAGTAAGCACCGGCGAAACAGAAAATCACGATGATGGGGGTCAAGATCTGCTGAGGGATGGAGACGACCTTTGCAAACAGACTAGTCAGGTATTTGCCCTGCAGGAACATGAAGATGTTCACGAGGATAAGGCCCAGCATGATGGCATACATGATAGCGCCGTCGGTGGTGAACAGCGAGAGACCGGGGTTCAGGCCATTTATCATCAGGGCCGACAACATGATGGCCACGCAGCCGTCGCCGGGGATGCCCAGCGTCAGCAAGGGAATCAGGGTCGCGCCACAGACGGCATTGTTGGCAGACTCAGCAGCCGCAACGCCCTCCACAGAACCGTGGCCGAATTCCTCGGGATGCTTGGACAGGTTCTTCGCAGTGTTGTAGGAGAACCACGAGGCCTCCGACGCACCCGTGCCAGGTACGATACCAACACAGGAACCGATGATAGAACCCATCAGCACTGGTCGGAACATCCGCTTGTATTCATCTTTTGTGATTTTGCCGTCATCATTGCCGATTTTTCCGGCGTGAAGGTTCAACTCATTCCGCTTCAGCTCTGCCTTGCCAATGATTTCCACCAGTGCGAACAAACCGATGAGGGTAACGGCAAGGTCAAGACCCAGATACAGACGGGGAATACCAAATGTAAAGCGGTCATAGCTGGTCATGGGGTCTGCGCCCACACAGGAAATAAGCAAACCAAGGCAGGCGGCGATGATGCCCTTGACAAGGCTCTTACCAGAAACGCCTGCAATAATCGTCATGCCGAACAGGCAGACCATAAAGTACTCCGCCGTGCCGAGCTGTGCCGAAATTTTTGCGACCTGAGGGCCGAGGAAGAGCAGCACCAACGCAGAGAAGATACCGCCAAAGGTAGATGCATAAAGTGCAATTTTCAACGCCGCCTTAGTGCGGCCCATTTTGGACAGCGGATAGCCGTCCAGCATAGTAGCCGCCGCGTGGGGCGTACCCGGCGTGTTGATAAGGATAGCCGATACCGAGCCACCATAGCCACCTGCGCAGTAAATGCCCAACAGGAACATCATGCCGGGAATCGCACGCATGGTATAAGTGACAGGCAGGAATAGGATGATGCAGAGGATAACACTTAATCCCGGGATGGCCGCGAACACGCAGCCAATAAAGACGCCGAGGTTTATCCAGATGATATTTTCGAGGGTGAAAAGCAGCCCGGAGGCCGGGCCGATAAAGTCAAACAAACCCATATTCTGCCTCCTCAGAAACTAACATTCAGCACAAAGTGGAATACGACCCAAATCAACACAGCCATTGAAACTGTGATGGCATAGTAAAGGGGTTTCTTGCAGCGGAAAAAGACCAGAAATGCCAGTGCGCAGAATACAGCGCCCACAACAAACAGATCCGTGACCTCTGCCAGCAGATAAGTGACCACCAGAATGAGGACGATGACGAGTGCTTTTGTTTCCACCAAAAGATTCAGCGTTTTAGTTTTGGTCGGGCGGTGCATCACCATGTTGTATGCCTCGCGGCCCACCAGAAGGGCGCTCATGGCCAGCATGAGCCAAATCAGCATCGTCGGGAAAGCGCGGCCATTCACAACGTCTTTTTCCGAGATCTGCACCTGCTGCGGCATGATGAGCAGCAGCACGATGCCAATGACCAGAAACAGAATGCCGCAGATCAAATCAACAGGGTACTCGATGTTCTTCTTCTCGAGCTTCGCGCCCCAGTCATCCAGTCTTGCTTCGATGCGTTCTATCAGATTTTTCACCTGTTTCCACTCCTTTTTAAATATAAAAGCAGGGGGACGGGGTCATCCCCTTCCCCCTGCTTCAGCTTTTTGTCGCTATGAGGACTTTTTATCAGCCTGCCACGATGTCCTTATACTGCTCGACGATGCTCTTGACGTTCTCAATGTGAGCCTTCACATCGTCCTCGGTCATGGTATCGACTTCCAGCAGCATGGTGTCGTTCAGCCACTCGACCATCTCATCATCGGCGAGGATCTTATCATACAGCTCTTTCAGCTCGGCAACCTTTGCGGCGTCAGTACCTTTGCGAGCCATGACGAAGCAGCGGTTGCGGAAGTAGGGGTAGCCCTTGGAGCCAACGCCCTCAACGCCTGCGAAGGGGCCGTTTTCGATAGCCTTGTCATCGAATGCGCAAACCACATCAACGCCGCCCTGCTGGTAGCTCTCAAGAATCTGAGACTGGTGAGAGACCGCGAAGTTCGTTTCACCCTTAGCTACAGCCTGTGCAGCCTCCGCAGCGGACTGGTACGGAGTCAGTTTCAGCTGGTCGCCGGCACCCATAGAGCCGAACAGAGCCGCTGCCAGGAAAGCCTCGGAGCCGGTAGCGCCGTTAACGGCCACGGATACGGGGTTGCCTGCCTTGACATAGGCCTCCAGATCGTCCAGATTCTTGAGGTTCAGTGAAGAATCAGCGGACAGGACGAAGACGGAGGAGTACAAGTTCTCCACGAACTCGAAATCGTCGTAGCTGAACTGCAGCTTGGCCGGATCCAGAGTCTCGGTAATGGCGAACAGACCCTCACCGGCGAAGACCAGTTCCTTATCATTTGCCTTAGTACTGGACACCCAAGTGTTGACAGTAGCAGCATCGCCCTTGACGGCTTCAGCAACCAGTGTGATTTTATTATCAGAATAATCAGGGGACTTGGCAGCAGCCTTTTGGCTGACCATCGCTGCTACACCAGACGGTGCCCACGGGCAGGTAACTTTCCAGCTCTCCTGTTTGCTTCCGCAGCCGGTAAGCATCGACAAAGCAAGGACACCGGCGGTGACCAACGCCGCAATACGCTTTTTCATCATTTTACTCTCCTTTTTTGTTTTGCCTTTTCGTGTGGTAGCAAGCACTTCACCGTGCTTTTGTTACCAACAAGATAACATTTCAAGCAATTTCAAGTCAACAAATTTTTTTATTTTACAAAAAAAGTTGTCTGGTAAAAGAGCTAAATGACCACATCTGTATTTTGCTGTAGAAAACTTATTGTGCATATTGCACATCCGCTTGAATCATCTTTGTGCAGCTTAAATTCTTTCATGATGTAAAGTGTATCATATTCATAATAGAAGTCTTACTATTGTCTCCATTCATAAATAATTTCTTCGGAATCATCTTGACGTACCCTACGAACCATGATATTCTCTATCACAAATCCCACTGAACTTGTAGATTGATTGCAAATCTTCTGCAAAAGTGGTTGGTTATCACCGTGAGACCCACCACTTCAGTGAGGGAAAGTCCACGAAAGAATTTACCGCCCCGCAACACACCCGATCTATTTTGCCGCCGATTCACCCGACAAAATCCATCGCTGCGCTGCGTGGGCGGTATTTTTCTTTATGGGAAACGTACCTTGAAAATTTCATGAGCCGACCGGACGTGATACCGACTTTCCGTCAACGCCGCTGCACAAACAGGGGCAGGAACTTCGTTCGGAGCAAACGGTGACCCCATTACATGAGCAGCACCACCTCTACTTATTTTTGCCTCTTAACAATTCGGAAACATTTGTTGAAAATGCGTTTTGAGCGCAGCGGTAGAGGGCAAGAACCGTCCCGTGGCCACAAATTTTCAATTCTTGAAAATTTTTTGTCCATCCGGGACTTCACTTCTGCAATGCGTCCGCATTTCCGAAGTGATCTTGTTGGGGCGTGCCTGCCCCAAACCCTGCTTAGAACGGACGAGGAGGAATTGTGTCAATTTGACGCAATTCCTCCAACTTATAGAGAGAAACAGAGTGTTCCCGACGGGGAACGCCCTATTGTACATATCGCTATTGTCTGTGGTCTTTGGCAGGGTGCGTCCTATTCAGGGACGCACCCTGTTTTTATTTTGAGCCTTCACCGACTTTTTGAGATTCCGCCCTCTGCTTCCCGAATCAGAATCGTCAGCCGCTTCTGAACGCTATCATCTGCTGTGACGGTCAGATGAATTTTGCCCGCTGCTTCTCCTGCACGGACCACCGCCATGCAGCAGCCGCAGCATGGCAGGGGAGCCCAGCAGGCCGATGAGCAACAGCACCACACCGGCAACGGCGCTGATAATGGCCGCCGAGTGGACGGTCTTTTCCACGTCCTTGGGGTGGCGCGCACCGTAAAAACGCGCCACCAGCAGGTTGGAAAGCGCCAGCGGCAGACTGACCAGAAAGATCTGCTTGGCCAGAGGGCCTTCCGTCAGCGTATTCGTTTGAGAACTCATACTCTTTTTCCCTTTATCCTATATATCCCTAAACCGTGCCCGCGCACACCGGGGCACAGCCTCTTTTATAAGGCACTACGCTACTTTTGCAAGATGGAAACGGCAAAATGGCGCAAAAAAAACACGGCACCCGGCGGGGCGTCGTGTTTTTTGCGGAAAATATCTCAGCCCAGGTCCTCACCGTTGGTGGCAATGACCTGCTTGTACCAGTCAAAACTCTTTTTCTTATAGCGGTTCCCGGTGCCGGAGCCGTCGTCGTTGCGGTCCACGTAGATAAAGCCGTACCGCTTGCGTAGTTCGCCGGTGGTAAAGGACACCACGTCGATGCAGCCCCACGGGGTGTAGCCCAGCAGGTCCACGCCGTCCAACTCCACGGCCTTTTTCATCTCCTCGATGTGGGCGCGCAGGTAGTCGATGCGGTAGCTGTCGTCACAGGTGTGGTCGGGCTGGAGTTTGTCGATGGCGCCGAAGCCGTTCTCCACGATAAACAGCGGCTTCTCGTACCGCTCGTACAGGGTGGCCAGTGCGTAGCGCAGGCCCACCGGGTCGATCTGCCAGCCCCAGTCGCTGGCCTTGACGTAGGGGTTCGGCACGGTGTGGGCATTGCCGCCGCTGATGCCGTCGCTCTCCACGGCCACGTCCGAACGCACCGCGTTGCTCATGTAGTAGCTGAAGCCCAGATAGTCCACAGCACCCTCGGCCAGAATGGCCTCGTCGCCCGGCTCCATCACCGGGGCAGTGCCCTCGCGCTCCCATTCCTTCTTAGCGTAGGCGGGGTAGTGACCGCGGCAGTGCACATCCGCAAAGTAGTAGCGCTCGTGCATGGATTCCAGCGCCAGCATCACGTCGTCCGGGTTGCAGGAGTAGGGATAGTACGGCACAAAGGAGCACATGCAACCGATCTGGAAGTCCGGGTTGATGGCATGGCCCTTTTTGACCACGAGGGCCGAGGCCACCAGTTCGTGGTGTACCACCTGATACATGGCCTTCTTCTTGTTCTCGAACTGGGAGAACCGCACGCCGGAGTTGGTCCAGCCAAAGATGTCGTTGGTGGTGTTGCTCTGGTTGTTGATCTCGTTGAAGGTCATCCAGTACCTGACCTTGTGTTTGTAGCGCTCCATCACAGTGACGGCGTAGTGCACGAAGAAGTCGATGCACTTGCGGTTGTACCAGCCGCCGTACTCCTTGGCAAGGGCGTAGGGCATCTCAAAATGGCTCAGGGTGATCACCGGCTGGATGCCGTACTTGAGCAGTTCGTCAAACAGATCGTCGTAGAACTGCAGACCGGCCTCGTTGGGCTGCTGCTCGTCCCCGCGGGGGAAGATGCGGCTCCACGAGATGGAGGTGCGGAAACACTTGAAGCCCAGTTCGGCAAACAGCTTCACATCTTCCTTGTAGGTGTGGTAGAAGTCGATGCCCTCGTGGTTGGGGTAAAATTCGCCGGGCACAATGCCATCGGTGATGCGGCGGGCCACACCGTTGGCACCGCCGGTCATCACGTCGCTGACGGACGGGCCGCGGCCATCGGCGTTCCAGCCGCCTTCCAGCTGATGGGCAGCAACGGCACCGCCCCACAAAAAGTTTTCAGGAAGCATATTCTTTCTCCTTGGTCAAATGTATATCAGTTTTTCTGGGATTCTTTTTCGTCGCAGCCCACCACCTGCACCAGAACAATGGTGATGATAATGGTGGCCAGCACGCCGATCATCATGCCGGTAAAGGAAGAGGGATTGGCGTCGCTCATGGCGTTGACGGTGGTCAACAGGCCGGGCAGACCAGCGTATACATAGTACTTGGTGTTGAAGAAGCTGATGATCAGCGCACCGATGGCACCGCCGATGCAGCCGCAGACGAAGGGCTTCTTCAGGCGTAGGGTCACGCCGTAGATGGCGGGCTCGGTGATGCCGAAGATGCCGGTCAGGCCAGCGGACAGGGAAACGTTCTTGATGTCGGCCTTTTTGGTCTTGAGGAACACGCCGAAGCAGGCAGCAGCCTGTGCGATGACGGCGCAGGTCTGGAATGCCTGAAAGGAATCGCAGCCGTAGTTGGCAAAGTTGGCAAGGCACATGGGAGTGACGCCCCAGTGCACGCCGAAGATGACGAACACCTGCCAGATGCCGCCCACCAGAATGGCGGCCAGTGCGGGAACGTTGTTGGCAAGGAAGTTGTAGGCAGCAGCAATGGCGTTTGCCAGCACATTGGACACCGGGCCGATGACCAGAATAGTCAGGGGAACCATAACAATGGTGCAGATAAAGGGCACAGCCAGCGCCTTGATGATGTCGGGCAGATGCTCGTCCAGCCAGTGCTCCAGCCAGCTGAGCACCAGCACCAGGAACAGCGGCGGCAGCACGGTGGAGGTGTAGGTGGTCTGGCTCATGGGGAAGGCCAGGAACTTGATGACCTCACCGTCTGCGATGCGGGCAGCGATGGAAGCCCAGTCCGGGTTGACCAGCGCCATGCAGCACCACATGGCAATGAAGGTGTTACACTTGAAGTGCTTGGAAGCAGTGACGGCGATCATGACCGGCAGGAAGGTGAAGGGCGTCCAGCTGATGAAGCTGAGCACGGAATACGTACCGGTGGCCGCAAAAGCGGGGAAGAAGTGGGTAATGATGATCAGTGCGCCTTGCACCAGACCGGCTGCGGCCAGAATGTACACAAAGGGTGCGAACACGGCGGACATGGTGGCGATGATGCGGCTGCCGAGGCCCTGCTTGACTTCCGGCGCGGCAGCGGTGCTGTTGTCCAGATCCAGCAGCTGGGCCAGTGCTTCGTACACGTCCTTGGCATGGGTGCCGATGACCACCTGATACTGGCCGCCGCTTTCCATCACCTTGATGACGGCGGGCATCTCGGAGATCTGTTTGGTCACTTCGTCCGAGGGTGTTTCCCTCAGCACCAGACGCAGGCGGGTGGCACAGTGGGTCGCGCTGAGGATATTGTCCTTGCCGACGGCGGCACAGATGTCGGCGGCAAGCTTTGTGTAATCGCGGATTTTGTTTGCCATGATGTTCTCTCCTTTTCATCAGATCACGGGTTTGCCTTGTGTCCTCATTATACAGAGGAAAAACCGCATTGTCAGCTGATTTGATGCGCCAAAAAACAAAAATGTGCAGAAAAAACAGCTTGTTTTTTCTGCACATGGATACAAACATCTGTACAAATTGACGGAGCGTTTCTGCGGTCACTCCAGCAGGCGGTTGTACACCCGGCGGGCCAGTGCTTCCAGCAGGTAAAGTGCAGGCATCTGACTGGTCAGGTCGTAGCTTTCGGTGGTCACGCGGTGCACGGAACTGTAGTACGGCAGGGTGATGTCGGAAAGCTTTGCCGCAGAACTCTGGTCGGAACAGGTAATGGCGATCAGTCCGGCGTTTTTCTCCTTCAGCTGCCGGGCCAGATGCAGCACCTGCTTCGTTTCGCCGGATACCGAAAGAATGACGGCTGCGATGGTGGTGTTGGGCGTGACGGTGATGGGATAGAACGGGTCGGTCACGCCCAGCGCGAATTTGCCCAGATTGGACAGATACCGTGCACCATACTCGGCTATGCTGCCGGAATTGCCGATGCCCACCAGAAACACCCGCTCTGCCCGTGCGATCATACCGGCGGCTTCGTCCAGCGCTGCATCGTATTCCGGCGTGCCGACTTTCCACAGAAAGTTCTGCAACTCGCCCAGCGTGTCCGGCAGACGGGATCCCTGCGCGGAACCGGCCTGCTCCTTCAGCTTCCATTTGAATTGCGCATAACCGTCACAGCCCACCTTTTTGCAGAAGTGCAGCACTGTGGTGGTGGAAACGTGCGCTTCCGCTGCCAACTCCCGGATGCGCATGAAGGGCACCGTGTTCGGATGCTCGATGATGTACTGGTAGACCAGCAGTTCCAACTCGTTCAGATTTTTGATCTGCTGCGGGGTGAATAGTTCCATGAAAAGGCTCCCTCCTTGTCCCGATATCTGTCCTTATTATAGCAAAAGGAAGAACGGAAAAACAGGGCGAACATTTCCGTTTGCATTTTTAGCGCGGCTGTGCTATACCGTTTTATACTGACAGCATCAGTATGTGCGATCGTAGCTCAGCTGGATAGAGCCTTCATTCTGCTTTCCGAAGAAAACAAAAAATCCGAACCCTTCTCCTATCGAGAAAAGGTTCGGATTTTCATTGTTTGGTGCGAGTAGTGATACAGCATTTTTTGAAAATCATCGTAGTACAATTTGTTTTTGAGGTCGTCGGATAGCGATTTGCTTGTATCGCACCCCGATGGGCAGCTGTATTGAAAAAACAGTTGCCTTTTATATACCACACAACCTAAAAATTATCAAGTACGCGCAACGTTCACTTCTCCCATCACCGGGAGCAAATGAACGCTGCTTTTTTTGTTTACAGCGAAAGGAGGCATCCGTGAAATGGCAGTTTTTCGGGTAGAAAAGAACAGCGGCTACACGGTCATGTCAAACCACCACCTGCGGAACCGGGCCTTGTCCCTGAAAGCCAAGGGCTTACTCTCCCAAATGCTCTCCCTGCCGGAAGATTGGGACTACACCCTGCAAGGGCTGGCCCGTATCAACCGGGAAAGCATTGACGCGATACGGCAGGCCATCCGGGAACTGGAACAGGCGGGCTACATCCAGCGTTCCAGAGAACGGGACGAGAAAGGGCGGCTGCGTGGTGCAGACTATGTGATTTTCGAGCTGCCGCAGCCCGTTCCTGCATCGGTTTCACCTACATTGGAAAATCCAACGTTGGAGAATCCCACGCAGGAAAACCCTACGTTGGAAAATCCAATGCAATTAAATAAAGATAAACTAATTACAGAAAAACAAAAGAAAGAGGGATTAAATACCGATTCCATTCCTATCCATTCCCCAAACCCCTTGCCTTTGGACGAGGACGAGGCAGCGGCACCGCCGCCGGAACGGACAGGAAGCCGAAAGGAAACGGCCTATCAAATCTACCGGGACCTGATTTTGGAGAACATCGAGTATGACACCCTCACCCAGAATCCCCGGATAGACCGGGAACAGCTGGACGAAATCGTGGACATCCTGCTGGAAACGGTCTGCACTTCCCGCAAGTCCATCCGGGTGGCCGGGGACGATTACCCGGCAGAGTTGGTCAAGGCGAAATTCTTGAAGCTGGACAGCCATCACATCGAGTTCGTCATGGACTGCCTGCGGGACAACACCACCAAAGTCCGCAACATCAAGCAATACCTGCGGGCCATGCTGTTCAACGCCCCCAGCACCATCAACAGCTACTATGCGTCCCTTGTGGCGCACGATATGGCGCAGCCCGATTGGGGCCGCCCGCCCAACACCTGACCGAAAGGAGTACCCATCCATGAGAACCCTTTACCTGCGGCGGCTGGTGGTTCCACCCTAGCTGCCGCTCTGAATTTTCTGCAACAAGGAGGGACTCATATTGCAGGAAGAAGTCACCCAGAAAACCATTGCCCTGTCCATGAAAACAGGCAAACTCACCGCCCAAGCGTTGCAAGCTGCCCTGAAAAAATATTTGCAGCACCGGGCCAAGGGGCCAAAGCTGCACCACGGCAAGCAAAGCCTGAAACAGCTGAAAGCCCACGGCGCGGCCCTGACCAACATTGAAGTCACGGAGGCGAACATCGGGACGTTCAAGCCCTGCGCCAAGAAGTACGGCGTGGACTTCACCTTACGCAAGGACAAGACCACCCAGCCGCCCCACTACATCGTGATCTTCAAGGCCAAGGACGCGGACAATTTGGAACAGGCGTTCCGGGAGTTCACGGCCAAAACGCTCTCCAAGGAGCAGCGGCCCTCTATCCGCAAGGTGCTGGCAGCAGCCAAGCAGAAAGCCGCCCAGCAACCGAAACGTGCGAAGGAAAGAATCAAGCAAAGGGGGCTGGAACGATGAAGCCTGAACTGAAAAAGCTGCTGGTGCTGAATCTGCCGTATCTGCTGTTCGTGTACCTGTTCGCCAAATGCGGGCAGGCATACCGTCTGGCGGCGGGCGTGGATGCTTCGGCAAAGCTACTCCACCTGACGGGCGGCATCTCTGCTGCCTTTGCAAACCCGCTGCCCAGACTGCATCCGTTTGATTTGTGCGTGGGCGTTGTTGGAGCGGTGGCTGTCCGGCTCATCGTGTACAGCAAAGGCAAGAACGCCAAGAAATACCGCAAGGGTGAGGAATACGGTTCTGCCCGATGGGGCACCGCCAAAGACATTGCCCCGTACATCGACCCCAAGTTTGAAAACAACATCCTGCTGACCCAGACCGAACGCCTGACCATGACCGGGCGGCCCAAAGACCCTAAGACGGCCCGGAACAAAAATGTGCTTGTGATCGGCGGCTCCGGCAGCGGCAAGACCCGCTTCTATGTGAAGCCCAACCTCATGCAATGCTTTCCCACTTCCGACTATCCCACCTCATTCGTGGTCACAGACCCGAAAGGCACACTGGTTCTGGAAACGGGCCAAATGTTCCAGCGGGCAGGCTACCGGGTGAAAATCCTGAACACGATAAACTTTTCCAAGTCCATGAAGTACAACCCCTTTGTTTACATCCACTCGGAAAAGGACGTGCTGAAGCTGGTGAATACCCTTATCGCCAACACAAAGGGCGAGGGTGAAAAATCGGCGGAAGATTTTTGGGTGAAGTCGGAACGGCTGTTCTACACCGCACTCATTGGCTACATCTGGTACGAGGCCCCGGCAGAAGAAATGAACTTCACCACCCTGCTGGAAATGATAAATGCCAGTGAAGCCCGCGAGGATGACCCGGACTTTCAAAGCCCGGTGGACCTCATGTTTGAACGGCTGGAACAGAAAGACCCGGACCACTTTGCCGTCCGGCAATACAAAAAGTTTTTGCTGTCGGCCGGCAAGACCCGTTCCTCCATCCTGATAAGCTGCGGTGCCCGTTTAGCCCCATTTGACATCCGGGAGGTGCGGGAGCTGATGGAGAACGATGAAATGGAGCTGGACACCATCGGGGATGAAAAGACCGTACTGTTCCTGATTATGAGTGACACGGACACCACCTTCAACTTCATTCTCGCCATGCTCCAAAGCCAGCTTATCAACCTGCTGTGTGACCGTGCGGATGATAAATACGGTGGCCGACTGCCTGTCCATGTACGGCTGATTCTGGACGAGTTCGCCAACATTGGGCAGATTCCCAACTTCGACAAGCTGATCGCCACCATCCGCAGCCGGGAAATCTCGGCATCCATCATTTTGCAGAGCCAGTCGCAGCTAAAAGCCATCTACAAGGATGCGGCCGAAATCATTTCGGACAACTGCGATTCTGTTCTCTTTTTGAGTGGGCGGGGTAAGAATGCCAAAGAGATCTCCGATGCGCTGGGGAAAGAGACCATCGACAGTTTCAACACCAGCGAGAACCGGGGTTCTCAAACCTCCCACGGACTGAACTATCAAAAATTAGGAAAGGCGTTGATGTCAGAGGACGAAATCGCAATCATGGACGGCGGCAGATGTATTTTGCAGCTGCGGGGTGTGAGGCCGTTCTTCTCGGAGAAGTTCGACATCACCAAGCACCCGCACTACAAATACCTTGCGGACGCGGACAAGAAAAACACCTTTGATGTGGACAGGTTCTTATCCACCCTGCGCCGGAAACGGCAGCAGGTAGTCGCACAGGACGAAAGTTTTGACCTGTACGAAATTGACCTGTCGGATGAAGATGCAGCCGAATAATTTTTATTTTTGAGTGCCGCAGAATAAGCGGCAGAAAGTGAGGACCTTATGGAATTTTTCAACAGCGCAGTCGATACTTTGCAGACGATCGTGGTCGGTCTGGGCGGTGCCCTGTGTGTCTGGGGCGGCATCAACCTGTTGGAGGGCTACGGACAGGATAACCCCGGCAGCAAGAGCCAGGGCGTGAAGCAGCTGGTCGCGGGCGGCGGCGTTGCCCTGATCGGCGTGACCCTTGTCCCGCTGCTGTCCGGGCTGCTGGGCTAAGTCCTGCATCGCTGCCCACAATTTTCCGAACAACTAACACTTAAAATCCTACTCCGCGCTCTCCCTCTCACATGGGAGGGCGCGGGAAAGGAGGTATCTTTGCTTGATTAGTGAGATCATCGAGAAATGGATAAAAGGCATTTTGATAGATGGTATCACGGGCAACCTCTCCGGCCTGTTCGACAACGTGAACGCCAAGGTGGGCGAAATCGCTTCGGATGTCGGCTCCACCCCGCAGGCATGGAACAGCGGCATTTTCAATATGCTGCGTAGTCTTTCCGAAACGGTGGTGCTGCCCATTGCAGCGGCTATCCTTGCCCTTGTGATGTGCCATGAGCTTATCCAGATGATTACCGAAAAGAACAATATGCACGACTTTGACACCTCCATGTTCTTCCGCTGGATTTTCAAGTCTGCTTTTGCCATCCTCATTGTCAGCAACACATGGAACATCGTTATGGGGGTGTTCGATGCCACCCAGAGCGTTGTCAACCAAAGTTCCGGCGTTATCATCGGTGAAACATCCATCCACTTTGACCGCCTGATACCCGGACTGGAATTTCAGCTGGAAAGCATGACCATCGGCAGTCTGCTCAGCCTGTGGTTCCAGACCCTTGTAGTGGGCCTGACCATGAACATCCTGTCCATCTGCATCTTTCTTGTGACCTACGGCCGCATGATTGAAATATATGTGGTCACAGCGTTAGGCCCTATCCCGCTTGCCACCATGGGCAGCAGCGAGTGGCGCAGCACCGGGCAGAATTATTTGAAGTCTTTGCTGGCACTGGGTTTCCAAGCGTTCCTGATTATGATTGTCGTGGGCATCTACGCGGTGCTGATACGCAACATTTCGGGCACGGCGGACATTGCCGGGGCTATCTGGGGCTGCATGGGCTACACCGTGCTACTCTGTTTCTGTCTGTTCAAGACCGGCAGCATCAGCAAGTCAGTGTTCGGTGCCCACTAAAGCCGAGAAAGGAAAAACGTATGGCGTATGTGACCGTTCCCAAAGATTTGACCCATGTAAAATCCAAAGTCTTATTCGGGCTGACCAAGCGGCAGCTGGTCTGCTTCGGCGGTGCGCTCCTCACGGGCGGACCGCTTTATTTTTTGGCCCGGAACTATCTTTCCAACAGTGCAGCGGCCCTGCTGATGATTTTTGCCATGCTGCCGGGGCTGCTGTTCGCTCTGTTCGAGCGGCACGGCCAGCCCCTTGAAGTAGTGATTCAGCAAATGATTCAGTGCTGCTTTATCCGTCCCAAGGAAAGGCCCTATCAGACCAACAATGCTTACGCCGCCCTTGTGCGGCAATACCAAATGGAACAGGAGGTAAAGGCCATTGTCCAGAAAAACGATACCCCGCGAAACCGAAAAGCCCAAAAAGCTCACCCGCGCCCAGAAAAAAGAAATTGATGCCGTTATCCGCAAGTACAAGGGTGACGGCAAGCCCCGCACGGCACAGGCCACCATCCCGTATGAAGCCATCTACCCAGACGGTGTGTGCCGCATTGACCGACGCACATTCTCCAAGTGCATTGCCTTTGAGGACATCAGCTATCAGCTGGCCCAGCCGGAAACGAGGACCGCCATCTTTGAACACCTGTGCGACCTGTACAACTATGTGGATGCCTCCATCCATGTGCAGCTTTCGTTTCTCAATCGCAAGGTTGACCCGGTGCAGTACGCAAAAAGTTTTGAGATCGCACCGCAGGGGGATGATTTTGACGACATCCGCGCCGAGTACACCGCCATCCTGCAAAAGCAGCTTGCCAGCGGAAACAACGGCATTGTCAAAACCAAATATCTGACGTTCACCATCGATGCCGACAGCCTGAAAACTGCGCGGGCTCGGCTGACGCGCATTGGCCTTGACCTGCTGGGCTATTTCAAGACCATGGGCTGTGTGGCACACGTTATGGACGGGCAGGAGCGTTTGGAAGTTCTGCACGGCATCTTCCACCCGGACGGCGAACCGTTCCGTTTTGACTGGGACTGGCTGGCACCCTCCGGCCTGTCCACCAAGGATTTTGTGGCTCCGTCCTCCCTCTGCTTCGGCACGGCCAAGACTTTTGGACTGGGCGGCAAATATGGAGCTGTGAGTTTTTTACAAATCCTTGCGCCGGAACTTTCGGATGAAATGCTGGCCGATTTTCTCAAAACGGAAAGCGGCATTCTCGTCAATCTCCATGTGCAGGCCATCGACCAGACCGAGGCCATCAAAACCATCAAGCGGAAGATCACAGACCTTGACGCCATGAAGATTCAGGAGCAGAAAAAGGCTGTCCGTTCCGGGTACGACATGGACATCCTGCCCAGCGACCTTGCCACTTACGGCGAGGACGCCAAAAAGCTGCTGAACAAATTGCAGACCCGGAACGAACGGCTTTTCATGCTGACTTTTTTAGTGCTGAATGTGGCCGACACCAAGCAAAAGCTGGGCAACGATGTGTTCCAAGCCGCAGGTGTGGCACAGAAGTATAACTGCTCGCTTGTCCGGCTGGACTACCAGCAGGAACAGGGCCTTGTGTCCAGCCTGCCGCTGGGCATCAACCAGATAAAGATTCAGCGCAGCCTTACCACCTCCAACGTGGCGGTGTTCGTGCCCTTTGTGACGCAGGAGCTTTTCCAGAGCGGCGCGGCCATGTACTACGGCATCAACGCAAAATCCCACAACATGATCATGCTGGACCGCAAGCAGGCCCGGTGTCCCAACGGCCTAAAGCTGGGCACGCCCGGCAGCGGCAAATCCATGAGCTGCAAGTCCGAAATCGTCAGTGTGTTTTTAACGACTGCTGACGATATTTTTATTTCAGACCCAGAGGCCGAGTATTACCCGCTGGTCAAGCGGCTGCATGGGCAGGTCATTAAACTTTCGCCCACCAGCAAGGACTATGTAAATCCGCTGGACATCAACCTCAACTACTCCGAGGATGATAGTCCGCTTGCCCTGAAATCGGATTTTGTGCTGTCGTTCTGTGAACTGGTCATGGGCGGCAAAACGGGTCTGGAAGCGATTGAACGCACCGTGATAGACCGTGCCGTGAAAGCCATCTACCGCCCCTATCTGGCAAACCCCTGCCCGGAGAATATGCCGATTTTGTCTGACCTCCACCAAGCCCTGCTCGACCAGCACTTGCCGGAAGCGGACCGGGTAGCGCAGGCATTGGACTTGTATGTGTCCGGCTCACTGAATGTGTTTAATCACAAAACGAATGTGGACATCCACAACCGGCTTGTGTCCTTTGACATCAAAGAGTTAGGCAAGCAGTTAAAAAAATTGGGGATGCTCATTATCCAAGACCAGATATGGGGCCGTGTTACCCAGAACCGCAGTCAGGGCCGGGCCACATGGTATTTTGCAGACGAGTTCCACCTCTTGCTGAAAGAGGAACAGACCGCCGCGTACAGTGCCGAGATTTGGAAACGCTTCCGCAAATGGGGCGGCGTGCCCACAGGCGCCACCCAGAATGTGAAGGACCTTCTTTCTTCGCCGGAGATCGAGAACATTCTGGAAAACAGCGACTTCATCACGCTGCTGAATCAGGCATCCGGCGACCGCAAAATCCTTTCGGAACGGCTGAATCTTTCCGCAGACCAGCAGAAGTACATCGACAACTCCGAACCGGGCGAGGGACTACTGATTTTTGAAAATGTGGTACTGCCGTTTTCCAATCCCATCCCGAAAAACACCCAACTCTACAAGATCATGACCACCCGGCTCAGCGAGGTGGTGGAGCTATGAGCCTAACGCATTTCAGCTTGTTTTCCGGCATCGGCGGCATCGACCTTGCCGCGGAAGCAGCGGGTTTCACTTCGGTCTGCCAATGCGAGTGGGCAGCATTTCCCGCCGCTGTGCTGGCAAGCCACTGGCCGGAGGTGCCCCGTTTTCAGGACATCACCACCGTAACAAAGGAGGCTTTCTTTGAAAAAACAGGACTTCGCACCGTCACCCTCATTTCAGGCGGCTTCCCGTGCCAGCCGTTCTCCACCGCAGGGCGGCAGCGCGGCTTCCACGATGAACGCTACCTGTGGCCCGAAATGCTGCGGGTCATCCGGGAATTGCAGCCCCGTTGGGTGCTTGGAGAAAATGTTGCTGGCTTCCTCCGTATGGGGCTCGACAAAACGCTCATTGACTTGGAGCAGGCAGGTTACGATGTTCGGGTTTTCGTATTACCTGCTGCTGCCGTTGGCGCGTGGCACGAGCGGAAACGAGTATTCATCATCGGCTCCGCTGCTTCCCACGCCCCTTGCCAGCGACACCGGGGATGTGGGCAAGGGACTGGACATTCAAATCTCTGCGAACGGCAGCTACCGCAAGATGAACAAGGACGGCAAGGCGTGGACGGCGCGGCTTTCCCATGTGGTCTACCGGATGACCCCCACCACGCTGGAAAAGCCCTACCTCAACCCGGACTGGGTAGAGTGGCTGATGGGTTTCCCGCGCAAATGGACGGACATTCCCTTTGGGCCGAAGAACCCGCCGACATCCCGCGCCTGACCGAAGATGTGCCGAACCGCAGCAAGCGGATGAAAACACTGGGCAATGCAGTTTCGCCGCCGCAGGTGTTCCCGATTCTCAAATACATTGCGGACATTGAAACGGGCCGCTGTCCGATGGGAGGTGAAGAACCTTGAAAGAATTGCAGGCAAAAGCCAAAGTCACCCAGACCATGACCCGTGACGGTCTGGTGGTAGAAAATCAGGCTGACGGCACTGTGGAGAATGTTTCCAGTCGGGAAGCGGAACAGGATTATTCCACGGATGCCGAGGGCAAGGCCGAAAAAATTCTGGAACGGGCCGAGGACATCAAGGACGGGCATAAAAATAAAAAGAAAGCGAAAAAGGCAGCAGAAACAGCGGCCACCGCCAAAAGTGAAGATGGTCTGCACCGTTCCGCCGCCCGTCTGGAATTGACCGAGGAAGAACGGGCAGACCCGGCGTTGCAGCCGTACATCCAAAAGGCGGAAGCGAAAGCCGACAAGCTGGATGCAGCCCGCGCTGCTCTGCCCAAAAAGCGTGTCCCGGTCAAGGGAAAAGTCTACGATGCTGTCAGCGGCAAGGCAAAATCCACCCTGCGTTTTGAGCAGCAGGACAAAGGCCCACCCAGCCTGAAACCAAACCCGGCCAGCCGCCCGCTGTCGGAAGCATTGCTGTTCGCTCACGGAAAAATCCACGAGGTCGAACACGAAAATGTGGGCGTGGAGGGCGGCCACAAAGGTGAAGAACTGGTGGAGCGTCAGACCGCCAAAGCCATCCGCAGCGGCATCCGGCACCACAAGATGAAGCCCTACAAGGCCGTGGAAAAGGCAGAGCGTCAGCTCATGTCTGCCAATGCAGAATACTTTTACCAGAAATCCTTGCGGGACAATCCGCAAATTGCACAGGCGGCCAGCAACCCCATTTCCCGGATGTGGCAGAAACGGCGTATCAAACAGCAGTATGCCAAAGCTGCACGGCAGGCCGGACAAGCCGCCGCGCAGGGTGCAGCCGCCACCGCAGAGAACGGTTTCCGGGTAACAAAGCTGGCGGCCGAGGGCGGCGAACGAGTGGCCGAATTTGCAGCACAGAACTGGAAAACCATTCTGATCGTAGCGGTGTTCGGTCTGCTGGCTCTGCTCTTGATAACGGGTTTGCAGTCCTGCACCGTGATGGCGGGCACTGCCGGGACCGGCGTGACAGCATCCTCTTATTTTTCCAAGGATAAGGATATGCTGGGTGCAGAGAAAGCCTACGCCAAGTTGGAACAAAAACTGCAACGGTATCTCGATACCTACGAAGCCACCCACAACTACGACGAGTATCATTTTTATCTGGATGAAATCGAGCATGACCCCTATGTGCTGATCTCGATTTTGTCCGCGCTGCATGACGGCGTGTTCACACTGGCCGAGGTGCAGGGCGAACTTGAAATGCTCTTTGAAAAGCAATACATCCTGACCGAGACCGTGACCATGCAGATACGCTACCGTACAAAAATGATGGTCATTATTGGCCCGTATGGTGTGCCGCAAGTTATCACCTACCAAGAACCGTATGAATACTACATCTGCACGGTCAAGCTGAAAAACAAGGATTTGTCCCATTTGCCCGTGGAAGTGCTGACCGAAGAACAACTCAGTGCTTATTCGCTCTATATGCGCACGCTGGGCAACCGGCCGGATTTGTTCGGGCAGGCACAGTACCCCAATGCGTCCACCATCAAGCAGCCCACCTATTACGACATTCCCCCGGAAGCCCTCAAAGATGATAAGTTTGCCGCCATGATGGAGGAAGCCACCAAGTACATCGGCTACCCGTATGTGTGGGGCGGCAGTTCGCCCAGCACCAGCTTTGATTGCAGCGGCTACATTTCGTGGGTGCTGAATCACTCCGGCTGGAACGTGGGCCGCCAGACCGCACAGGGCCTTTACAACCTCTGTACTCCTGTTTCGACGGCGCAGGTCAAACCGGGCGACCTTGTGTTTTTCAAGGGAACCTACGATACCCCCGGCGTGAGCCATTGCGGTATCTATGTGGGCAATTCCATCATGCTGCACTGCGGCGACCCGATCTCTTACACAAACCTCAACTCGAAATATTGGCAGGAACATTTTTACAGCTATGGGCGTTTACCGTGACGCCAGAAAGGATTTTGTATGGCAAAAAGACTTTCCCGCATTGAGCGCGACATCGAACGGCTCAAAGAAAAAATCAGCGAATACCAGCAGCAGTTGAAAGAACTGGAAGCTGCAAAGACTGAACAGGAAAACTTGCAGATCATTCAGCTGGTGCGCAGCATGAACATGAAGCCGGACGAGTTCGCGGCCTTCCTGCGCAGCGGTGCGCTGAATGCTGCACCCACCGTCACCCCGTACCACAAACAGGAGGATGCCGCCGATGAAACCTGACAACTGGAACCGTTTCGCTGCCGGACTGCTGGCTATCCTGCTCTGCCTCTGTTCCTTTTCCATGCCCGCTTTTGCAAGCGGCTCCGACCCGGCCCCGGAGCCTCTGCCGGAAATTCTGGACGAGGAAACTACCACTGGCGGCATGGAGCCGGAGGGTGTGCCTATCACGCCCAAAGGCAACGCAACACTGGTGGATGATTTCTACGGGGACAAACAGCTTATCACCGTGACCACCAAAGCCGGGAATTATTTTTACATTCTAATTGACCGCGCCAACGAGGACAAAGAAACCTCTGTCCACTTCCTGAACCAAGTGGATGATGCCGACTTGTTGGCTCTGCTGGATGAAGAACCGCAGGACACCGAAGTCTGCACCTGCACCGTGAAATGTGAGGCCGGGAACGTCAACGAAAACTGCCCCTTGTGTGAAAAGAGCCTGCGCGACTGCACGGCCCCGGAAGCAATGAAAACCGACACGGAAACGCCGCAGGAAAAGCCCAAGTCGAACATGGGCAGTCTGATGATCCTGCTGGTGCTGGCTCTGGCGGGCGGCGGCGCGGCCCTCTATTATTTCAAGTTCCGCAAACCCAAGGCCGACACCACCGGGCACGATGATCTGGACGAATACGATTTTGGTGAGGACGAAGATGCAGACGAGGAACCTGCTGAAATCGAGATTCATTCGGAGGACGGACAGGAGGATGAAACATGAGCTTTCAGCTGGTGATTGCCGAAAAGCCCAGTGTTGCCCGCAGCATTGCCGCCGTGATCGGGGCCACCGAAAAGCAAAACGGCTACTGGCAGGGCGGTGGGTATCTGGTCAGCTGGTGCATCGGGCATCTGGTGTCCTTTGCCGAGGCGGGCCAGTACGATGAAAAATACTGTAAGTGGCGGTATGAGGATTTGCCCATCCTGCCCCAGTTGTGGAAGTTCATCGTCCCGGACGAAAAGAAACAGCAGTTTGAAATTGTGCGCTCTCTGCTCAACCGCCCGGATGTGGACAGTGTGACCGCCGCGACCGATGCAGGCCGGGAGGGAGAACTGATTTTCCGTTTCGTCTACCAAATGGCCGGTTGCACAAAACCCGTAAAGCGGCTCTGGATTTCCAGCATGGAGGGTGCCGCTATCCGGGAGGGCTTTGCAAACCTGCGCCCGGATTCGGATTATGATGCTCTGTATCAATCGGCCCTCTGCCGTGCAAAGGCGGATTGGCTGGTGGGTATCAATGCAACACGGCTGTTTTCGGTGCTGTATCACAAGACCCTGACGGTGGGCCGGGTGCAGACCCCGACACTGAAAATGCTGGTGGACCGGGATGCAAAAATCCTGCGCTTCCAGAAAGAAAAATATTACACGGTCGGCATCCAGTCCGGCAACCTGAAAGCGGACAGCGGACGCATTGCGGATGCAGAAACCGCAAATTCTCTCAAAGAAAAATGCACAGGTGCAAATGCAGTCTGCACGTCCATTCGGCGAGAGAAAAAGGCGGAACAGCCGACCAAGCTCTATGACCTGACCACCTTGCAGCGGGAGGCAAACCGCCTGTTCGGTTTCACGGCAAAGCAGACCCTTGATTATGCCCAGCAGCTTTACGAAAAGAAACTGCTGACCTATCCCCGCACCGACAGCCAATATCTGACCGAGGATATGGGCCAGACAGCACAACATCTTGTGTCTGACCTGCGGGGGCTGCTGCCCTTTGCCCAAGGGCTTGACTTGACCCCGGAAGTGGGCCGGATTCTGAACAGCAAAAAGGTATCGGACCACCACGCCATCCTTCCCACGGCCGAATTTGTAAAACAGGGCTTCACCGGCCTTGCGGAAAGTGAGTGCAAGCTGATGAACCTTGTCTGTTCCAAACTGTTCTGCGCTGTGGCCGCACCCCATGAATACGAAACTGTGACCGCTGTGCTTTCCTGTGCAGGGAACGAATTCACCGCCAAGGGAAAGACCGTGCTTGTCCCCGGCTGGAAAGAGATCGACCAGCGGTTCCGCTCCACTCTGAAAGCAGACGGTGAAGAAGAAACGGAAGCGATGAACACTCTGCCGGAACTGGTCGAGGGACAGACTTTTTCCGTGACTGCCGATATTTTGGAACACTTCACGTCCCCACCGAAAGCCTACACCGAAGATACGCTCCTGTCAGCAATGGAGCGGGCCGGAGCCGAGGATATGCCGGAAAACTCAGAACGCAAGGGGCTGGGTACTCCGGCCACCCGTGCGGCGATTCTGGAAAAGCTGGTGCAAATGGGCTTTGTGCAGCGCAAGGGCAAACAGCTTGTCCCCACCAAGGACGGCATCAATCTGGCGGTGGTTCTGCCGGAAAGCCTGACCTCTCCCGCCCTGACCGCCGAATGGGAAAACCGCCTGACCGAGATTGCCAAAGGCAAGGCAGACCCGGACGAGTTCATGGCCGGAATTGAAGCGCAGGTGCGCCAGCTGGTCAAGACCTATTCTTGTATCAGTGCAGATAAGCAAAACCTGTTCCAGTCGGAACGGGTTATTATCGGCAAGTGTCCCCGGTGCAGTGAAAACGTCTATGAGGGCAAGAAAAACTTCTACTGCGGGAATCGTAGCTGTCAGTTCGTGATGTGGAAGAATGACCGCTTCTTTGAGCAGCGCAAAAAGGCGTTCACACCGAAGATCGCCGCTGCTCTGCTCAAAAACGGTAAGGCAAAGGTCAAGGGCCTCTACTCCGAAAAGACAGGCAAAATCTATGATGCAACGGTGCTTCTAGCAGATACGGGAGGCAAGTACGTCAATTACCGGGTAGAGCGCAAAGAGTAAGGCAAAAATACGAGGGACGGTTATGGTAAGGTGAAGCATTCATTTTGCCATAACCGGCTCTCTCTATCCGTAGGATAGCAAAAAAGGAGTTTACATCATGGAGCAGAAAGTTATTCCCATTATCCTGAACGGTAAGGACAGCGCAGAACGGATGAAAGAAATCACGGACCGGCTGGAAACAGGCATTCAAGAGCTGTTCGACAGCGACCGCTACAAAGCCTACCTCACCACGATGGCGAAATTCCACAATTACAGCTTCAACAACACCTTGCTGATCGCCATGCAGGGCGGCCAACTGGTGGCGGGCTTCAACAAGTGGAAAGACACGTTCCACCGCACCGTAAAGAAAGGCGAAAAAGGCATCAAAATTCTGGCCCCTGCGCCGTACAAGGTCAAGCAGAAGATGGAAAAGCTGGACGAACAGGGCAAGCCGGTTCTGGACAAGGACGGCAAGCCGCTGACCGAGGAAAAAACGGTACAGATTCCGGCTTTCAAGGTGGTATCCGTGTTCGATGTCAGCCAGACCGAGGGCGAAACGCTGCCGTCCATTGCTGTGAATGAGCTTTCTGGCAGCGTGCAGGACTACCAAGATTTTTTCAAGGCGTTGGAACAGGCATCCCCGGTGCCCATCGGGTTTGAGGACATCGAGGGCGGGGCGCACGGCTACTTTCATCTGCTCGACAACCGCATTGCCATCCAAGAGGGCATGAGCCAGCTGCAAACCATCAAGACGGCTATCCACGAAATTGCCCATGCCAAGCTGCACGCCATCGACCCCAACGACCCGGAACAGACCAACCGCCCGGACAGCCGCACCCGCGAAGTACAGGCCGAAAGCGTGGCCTATACTGTCTGCCAGCACTACGGGCTGGACACGTCCGAGTATTCCTTTGGCTATGTGGCCGGGTGGAGTTCCGGCCGGGAACTGGCCGAACTGAAAGCCTCTCTGGAAATTATCCGCAGCGCGGCCCATGAGTTGATCTCCGCACTGGACGAACATCTGGCCGAATTGCGCCAGCAGCGGGAAGCAGACCTTTCCGCTGCACAGGAGGTCGCATTTGCATTGGATAACGGCAACACCCTGTTCATCCAGACCTGTGATTCCGGCTATGACTACACCCTGTACGGCCCGGACAATAAAGCTCTGGACGGCGGGCAGTTGGACGCGCCCGGTCTGACCCTGCCAGATGCCGGGCAGGAAGCACTTAATCTGCTGGGGCAGACAGCCGCAGTGTCGGAAGTCCTGTTGGGTGACAAGCTGGCGGCGTTCCAAGAGGCGGCGGAAAAAGCAAATGAACTTTCTGCCCCGGAAGCAGAAAAAGCCGCTGCGACAGATTTATCCGCAGAGCCTACGGTCACGATTCTGTGGAGCGAAAGCGACAAGCTGCAGGACGGCGAAATCATGCCGCTGTCTGTGGCAAACCGCATTTTTGAAGAACTGGACACCGCCCAGCACACAGACCGGGAAAAGGATGGTTACGAGGGTGGCTGGTACGACAAGACCGCGTTCCGCATTGATTTTACCCTGAACGGTCAGCCCGACAACTACGAGGGGCGGCAGGATTTCGGGGATGGGGAGGGTTCTTTGGTTCAGCATATCCAGAACCACCACGAATACTACGCCAAGGACGAGAACTGGAAAAATTTTGTTCTGCACAACAAAGGCCCGGAAGCGTGGGAGCAGGACAAGGCAGAGCGGGAAATGGTGCTGACCGAGTTTATTCCGTACCTCAAACAGCACTGCAATCTTTCGGCTATGGAGCAGACCGCCGCCACCGCTTTGCAGGAGGGGCAGAACATTTCGCCGGAACAGGCTGCCTATTACAACACTGTTGTGGCCTATGTGCAGGACTGCCGCCCGCTGCTTAACCAAGGCCAGTATAACTTGCCGGAACCGCCCAAGCTGGCTGACTTTGACCAGAGCTTGCAGGATTACAAGGCGCAGGTGCAGGCCGAGATCGCGCAGGAAGCGGCTGCTGCCGGAATGACCGTAGAGGAATACGCAGCGGCAGGCTTTGAAGCACCGCAGCAGGACAGCTTTTCCATCTACCAGCTGCGCAATGAAGATTCCACCCGCGATTACCGTTTTGAGCCCTACGACCGCCTGCAGGCTGCCGGTTTGACCGTGGACAAGGCCAACTATACGGAAGTATACGCTGCGCCGCTGACTGCTGGCACCACCTTAGAGGACATCTACCGCACGTTCAATGTGGACCATCCAGCAGACTTCAAGGGACACTCGCTGTCTGTTTCGGATGTAGTGGTGCTGCACCAGAACGGGCAGGACACCGCCCACTACTGCGACAGTGTGGGCTTCCAGCAGGTGCCGGAGTTCTTACGGGAAAATCCGCTGCGCACCGCAGAACTTTCCACCGAACAAAACGAAAACATGATTGAAGGTGTTCTGAACAACGCGCCCTCTCTGGGCGAGTTGGAGGCCAAAGCAAAGGCCGGGGAACAAATTTCTTTGACAGACCTTGCCGCCGCAGTTAAGAACGAAGAAAAGGCACCGAAAGCCAAGAAGTCCCGCACAGCCAAACCGAAAAAGCCATCCATCCGAGCACAGTTGGATGCCGCGAAAAAGGAGCAGAGCAAGCAAACGCCGCCACGGGAAAAGACAAAGGAAATGGAGGTCTGACACATGAATTTTAGCGTGGAAGAAGAAAATTTGATCTGTATGTACCACACCTCTGACCGCCGCCGAACGATGGCGCGGATGCTGACCGCCCTGCCGGACATGGACACGGAAATGCGGCGGCTGGCAAACGGCACCATTGCAAAGTTGGAGCGCATGACCGATGTTGACTTTGACGGACAGCGGTTTGATTTTACGGGTAAATAATACCGCCAGCTTAACAATGGCACATTATTTTCAGAGAAAGTAATGTGCCATCGTCAACACAGAAATAGCCGGACACGGTGGCCTTGTGGCTGCTGTGTCCGGCTATTTTTCATGTATCAGTCTTTATCTTTTTTCTCGGTGGGATTTTCCGGCAGTTCGGCGGCATCTTCTACAATGTCGGTCACAAGCTGCTGGAAGTCAAACGCATTCTTTTCTGTGATAACAGGCTTGCCGGTTTCCGCTTCAAGAGCCTGCCGCGCAATGCCGGCCACCTTGCCGCCACGTTTGGCAACCTGCTTGTTTTCTTCAAAGGTCTGTGGCTTTGCAGTTTTGGAAATATCCGTGGTGGAGGCTTCGGCCAGCATGGTCAGCACAAGTTCCAAATCAGTCATGTTATCCCGGAGATTTTCTTTCGTCAGACCTTTCAGCCGCTTATACTGTCCTGTGGTCATGCCAGACCATGCGCGGGAGATTTCATCGGTCAGGATGGCGTACTCCTTGCCCTTTTGCACTCCGCGCTTCTTCCATTCATCCGTCAGTTCGTTGCGGATGCGTATTGCCAAAAGCCGCTGGTGAATCCATTCTTCCGAGTAGCCTTTTTTCAAATAGGTATCAAGCGCACGGTCAATGGCCTGCTCCGGGTCAATGGTTTCCTCAATGCGTTCCTTACCCACCATTGCCAGCCATGCTTTGAACGGTTCAGCTTTCGGAGATGGGATTGACTGGATGATGCGCAGGAGCTGTTCAGTGTTAGCGACATCCGTTTTGCGCTTTTTGCCGTCAGGAGCGGTCATTTTCAAACCATTACAATTTGTAATGGTTTCATTTCCTTCGTCTTTAAGACGCTTTTTTAGAACGCGCCAATAGTTCTGTGGGTCTGCGCTGTCAGTCAGAACAGCAATCACATCAACGATGGCAAAATACCATTCTTCCTTTTCTGCATCCCATGCAGTGCGGATTTTCTGATCTTCAAAAAGCTGGATAGAGCTGTTATCGTTCACTTCTGCCATAGAGGGTTCCTCGCTTTCGTTGTCTAAGTCTATTTTACATGATTTCGGGCGGAAACGCCACCCGGTCTAAGCGTTTGGGATTCAAAAATCCGAACAATATTTTGTGCAGATTTACCGTTCCTGCATCTGCTCCTTTCCCGGTGCTGTCCGCAGAATGCTGTCCACATTCTGCTTTATGATGCCATACTCCTGCATCTGGCGTTTGGCTTCGGTGTACTGCCGCTGCAACTGGTCTTTCTGCTCGGCCAACTGCTTATACTCGGCTTTCAGGGCGTAGAGGTCAGGCGGCTTTTGAAAGCCCTGTTCTTTCAGGACCTTGGCCGCTGCTTCATAGAGAATCAGGGTGCCTTCATGCTTGCGCCGGAACTGCTTTTTGTCAGCGGCCCGCTGATACTCCTGCACCAACGGGCGCAGCTCCTTACAGGTAGTAACATCCTTTATCAGCACGGCCATTTCTGCAAATCGGCGCTCTGCTGCTTTCAATGCGGCGGCAGCTTCGGTGCTGGCGGCGGTAATCTCGGCCATCCGGCTTTCCAAATCCGGGTAGCTTTCGATTTCATGCTCCGTCAGAAAGTTCAGCGTCCGGGCAGCCTGTTTCAAGTTGTGGAGCTTTGCCCACTTCTCGTACCCTGCGTACTGCTGGGCCTTGATGCTGTTCTCCAAATCAATCCGCAGCGAAATTTTGCGGTTTTCTTTGGGCTTCCGCTCCGCAAACCGCCCTTTGATGCGCTCGGTGATAGCTTCTTCGGTGTAGGCTTCGCCCAGCGTTTTGCAGCGGGTGAACCGTTCCTGTCCGGGCGCACGGAACGATACATACTTGCCCCGCTTGACTTCATAGCCCTGCTCCTGCAGGAGCCGCAGAAAATCGTCAAAATCCTTGGCCTGCGGGATGGCTGCATCTATGGCGGTTTTCAGCTTCGCCTTCCAGCTCGTGCCCTTGCGGTGTGCATCCCACTCGGCATAGCTTTTGCCTCGGTCTTGACCGGGCATCACCACAGACAGACCATGTTCCTTGCACAGCCGGTCGCTGGTGCGCCGGATGTAGGCATAACTCTGTCGGTTGGAAACATACTTTCGTTGGTTCACCATGTCCACGGCACAAAAGATGACGTGGTTATGGACGTGCCCCTTGTCAATGTGCGTGGTCAGCACATACGGGTATTTGCCTTGCAGGACTTCATCTGCAAGCTGCCGGCCAATCTCGTGGGCCTGCTCCGGCGTGGTTTCGCCCGGCGCAAAAGACTGTATCAGGTGGTGGGCCAGATTGTTGCCTTTCTGCATGGCTTGTGATAGCAGCAGTTCAAATTCGATGTCGGCGGTTTCATAGGAGCAGGCAAAGGAGGACACCAGCATTTTTTCATCCGTCTTGGCTGGATTCTCGATGTAGTCCAGTGCCTTTTTCAGCGTTGACTTGATAGGATGTATCTTTGTAACTGCCATATCTGCGCCAGCGCTCCTTTGATGTCCGCAACGTCTTGTGTGTACAGCGGCCCCATGCTGTTCAGCCGCCGCGCAATCTGATTGACGTTGACACCAATCTTTTGCAGTTCGGCGGTCTGCACCCGGATGTCGGTGGTGTCGATGTGGACAACATAACCATCTATCGCCATCTTTCGCAGATAGGCGGCCATATTCCGGGTTGGTATCAATTTCATTTTTTCTCGAATCAACCTCCGTTCTTCTTCCGTCACATAAAATTTGACCTGCACGGTTCGTTTTCTGCCTTCCATTCGTTTTACTCTCCTTTCCGTTTTGAGGGTTTGGGACACTTCCCAACAAGCTGTTTTGCAGAGCAAAATACGGAAGTGGGTACACACTTCCTATGCTTGCTACCGTAACTCTTTCCTCGTATTCTCCCTCTACTAATACTACAATCCTTAACAAGAGAAATGGCTTAGGCAGAATAAAATAAAAACACAAATTTCATAAAAATAAAGAAATTCACTCAAGCAAAATTCAAATAAAAAGAAGGCGTCTGGTTGGAACAAAAAAGGCCGATTGGAGCGGAAAAGACTTTTCAAGTCTGCTATAATAGTTACTGAAAACGCCGAAGGGCGCTTTCAAAAAGTCTATGAGTTAGCAAGCCCTAACTAAAAGGAGGAATTTTCAATGTCTGAAGTGAGTACGGACAAAAAACTGAAAGGAAAAGACCTTATTACCATCGGTATCTTTTCCGCAATCTACTTTGTCATCAACTTTGCCTTTATGCTTCTGGGAGGTATTCACCCTGTTCTTTGGATGCTGATGCCTGGCTTTATCGCTGTGTTTGCAGGCATTCCCTTTATGCTGATGGTCGCAAAGGTTCAAAAACCGGGTGCAGTTTTCCTGATGGGGCTTATCACGGCTCTTATCTATTTTGCCACAGGACAATTTACCCTGGTGATCCTGATCTCGATGGCTTCTACTTGCATTTTGGCTGAAGTTGTCCGAATGGTGACTAAGTATAACAGCTTCAAGGGAAATTCGATTGCCTATGTGATTTTTTCTCTGGGGATGGTTGGTTCTCCCCTTCCCATCTGGTTGTTTAAGGCCGATTTCTTGGCACAGATTACAGAACAGGGAATGCCCGCTGATTATGTTGCGGCAGTTGAAGCTCTGTCATCCAATGCAATGCTAATCGTTCTGTTTGTTGCTCCAATCATCGGTGGTATCATCGGCGCATTTATTGCCAGAGGTCTGTTCAAAAAGCACTTTGTAAAGGCAGGAATTGTGTGATGAATGGGGAGGGAAAAAAACATACATTAAGGTTCGATCCACGGACGGAATTGCTTTTGTTGGTGCTGGCAAATATTGTGGCCTTTACCCAGCACTCCGTATGGGTTGAAATTACATGGGTTATTTTTCTGCTCCTACTGATCGTTGCCTGCGGATGCCAAAAATCCGCAGGCAAACTGGCAATCGCATTTGGAATTTGTCTGGCGCTACAATACTATGTATTTCCAAACGGACCGAAAATTTTAGCCAGCAGCTTCACAATCATTGTATCTTATGCAAGAAAGATTTTCCCTTGTTTGATTGTCGGTACAATGGTATTACAGAAAACGCCCGTCCGGGAATTGATGGTTGCACTTCGGAAATGGCATATCCCGCAGGGATTGATTATTCCTTTGTCTGTAACTGTCCGATATTTTCCGGCTTTAAAAGAAGAAACCGGCTATATCCGGGATGCCATGAAGCTCCGTAATATTCATGGAGTACAAAAAATTGAATGCTTACTGGTGCCTACAATGATCTCTGCCACAACAACAGCGGAAGAATTATCCGCCGCCGCTGTTACGCGGGGGATTGAAAATCCTGCTCCTAAGACAAGCATGATTGAAATGAAATTCGGCGTGCAGGACTTTGTGTGTTTGGCAATAGGCGTTGCTTTTTGCGTAGTTTCCATTATGGTAGGATAAGGAGGTGTTTCCTATGATTGAAATTCAAAATGTATCTTTTGAATATGAGAAATCGCAGGGGACGCTTTCTCATATAGACCTGAACATTCAGCAGGGCGAGTGCATTGTTCTTACTGGTGAATCAGGCTGTGGTAAGACAACCATAACAAAACTTATTAACGGTCTGATTCCTCATTTTGTCGAGGGCGGAACCTTATCTGGTACAACGATTGTAAACGGTATGAATGTAGCTCAAACAGAAATGTACCGTTTGGCAGAACAGGTTGGTTCCGTGTTCCAAAACCCAAAATCGCAGTTCTTCAATATAGATTCTGACAGCGAGATTACTTTTGGTTTGGAAAACGCAGGCGTTGAGCCAAGGAAAATCAAAGAGCGATATGATGCTACGGTTTCTGCTCTGAAAATACAGTCACTGCTGGGCCGTAATATCTTTTCTATGTCAGGCGGAGAAAAACAAAGTCTTGCATTTGCCTCTGTATATGCCATGAACCCGTCCATTTTTGTATTGGACGAGCCGACGGCAAATCTGGATGCTGGTGCGATTGACACCTTACGCCAGCAGATTATCCAGATCAAAAAAGAAGGGCGGACGGTTGTTATTGCCGAACACCGCCTATATTTCCTGATGGATCTGATTGACCGGGCAATCTTCATTCAAAAGGGGAAAATCGTTCAGATATTTTCCGGGAATGAGTTTCGCAATCTTTCGGATGAGCAGCGTATCAGGATGGGGCTTAGAAGTCTTGTCCATCCTGTGCTGGAGCTGCCTCCCGCCGATCCGTCAGGAGCGCAGGAAGGCTTATCCGTAGAAAACCTTTCCTGTGCCTTTGATAAGCAGCCGGTATTCAGCGGCCTTGGCTTTTCTGCAAAACGGGGCGAAGTGTTGGGGATTGTCGGTCATAACGGCGCGGGAAAAACGACGATGACACGCTGCCTGTGCGGGCTTTTGAAAGAAGTGAATGGAACCGTCCGGCTGGACGGGCAAACACTGAAAGCAAAACAGCGCAATAAGGCCAGCTTCTGTGTGATGCAGGATGTGAACCATCAGCTTTTTTCAGACAGCGTATGGAACGAATGTGAACTGGCGCAGCCGGATTGTCCGCCGGAGCGGATTGAAGAAATTCTCAGGTCTTTTGATTTGCTGGATTTCAAAGACCGCCATCCGATGGCCCTGTCAGGAGGTCAGAAACAGCGCCTTGCGGTGGCAACCGCTATTCTCTCCGACAAAGATGTGCTTGTCTTTGACGAGCCGACCAGTGGGCTTGACTATCATCGTATGCTGGAAGTGAGCGACATGATCCGCAAGTTGAATGATGAAAATAAAATTATCATCATTGTTTCCCATGATTTTGAGTTTTTGGGCCGGACTTGTGATAAAATATTTAATATGGAGGGATGCTCCAAAGAAAGGAGGTAGCGTCTATGCCGGAACTGCTCCAAGAAATGTATTACGGTCCCAATGTTCAAAACTTGATCGAGTCAGATGATTGCAAGGTAATGCGTTTAAGCGATAACTCCGGTGAAGGCATGATGACGCTCTATCATGTCTTTCCCGGTGTATTTCTCATGTATAATGATTTCCACATGAAGGAGTGCATTTCGGGCTTCCAGACAGATATGGACCTGCTCTGTATAGATCACTGCCGGGAAGGACGCATTGAGCAGGAAGTCGGCCAGAATGCCTTTAGCTATTTAGAGGCTGGCGATCTTCGGGTGGATCGCCGCATCCATCATTCGGGCAAGGTGGAGTTTCCCCTTTGCCACTACCACGGTATTTCCATTGGCTTTCAGGTGGAAACCGCGGCAAAAGAAATTCCAGCCTATATGAAGGGCTTTTCTGTTGACCTTTACGAATTACAAAATAAATATTGCAGTGACCGTACACCTTATGTCATTCCAGGAGAACCGGCCATTGAGCATATTTTTTCCGAACTTTACAATGTGCCGGTCAAAATCAAAAAAGACTATTTCAAGATCAAAGTGCTGGAACTGCTTCTATATCTGGATGCGTTAGAGCTGTCGGGACATACAGAGGAACGTCCATATTTCTATAAGAGTCAGGTCGAAAAAATTAAGGCAATTCAATCACTTTTAACACAAGATTTGACAAAGAACTACACGCTGGAAGAACTCTCCGCAAAGTTTGATATTGCATTGACACCGATGAAAAATTGCTTTAAGTCTGTTTATGGCAGTCCGATTTTTACATACATGAGGAACTACCGAATGAACTATGCAGCGGCTTTGCTGAAATCAGATAAGTCGTTGAAGGTGGCTGATGTTGCTGGTCTTGTAGGATATGACAGTCCCAGCAAATTTACCGCTGCTTTTCATCAGACGATGGGAAAGACGCCATTGGAATATCGGAAATCAATTATCTGATTGGCACAGAAAAGGCCGCGTGGAGCGGAAGAAAAAACTGAATCATGATAAATTAAGGATGGTTAGTAGGACTTAGCCATCCTTTTTTCTTTACTGACCGAATAGAACGAAAGAGGTGAATTACTATGAAACAACAAAAAAAGAGTTGGGTCAAAACTCTACTTTCCTTTGCAGAACCCTGCAAGGGAAAGATGATCCTCTCGGTTTTATGCGCTATTTTTAGTGTCGCTGGTGGATTTATTCCGTTTTGGGCAGTTTATAAAATTCTGCTTCTGTTTATCAACCGTACTGCCACAGGAAACGATATTCTGTTATGGTGCTTGGTTGGAGTAGGCGGGTACCTGATCCGTGTGCTTTGTTTTGGTATCTCCACAATTTTGGCGCACATATCCGCGTATACGATACTGGAAGGTATTCGTCTAAAAATTGCAAATCGTCTAATGAAAGCCCCGCTTGGCGAGGTAATGAGACGGAGAATCGGTTATCTGAAAAACATCATCATGGATAAGGTGGAGGACTTAGAGCCGCCCTTGGCGCATGTAATTCCAGAACTGACTTCTAATCTGCTCCTGCCGCTGGCTATTTTCGTCTGGATGCTAGCAATAGACTGGCGTATGGGACTTTCGATTTTGATTGCTCCTGCATTGGCTATGATTCCGATGTTCTTCCTTATGAAAAATTATAACAGCCAGTATGCAGCCTACATGGAGGCAAATAACCATGTCAACAACATTATTATCGAGTATGTAGAGGGCATTGAGGTTGTTAAGGCGTTCAATCAAAGTACCAGTTCCTACGAAAAGTTTGTAGGCGCTGTGAAGTCCTTTAAGGATTTTACTCTCAACTGGTTCAAAAGCACATGGAAAACCATGAATTTAATGATGGCGATTATGCCGACTACCTTGCTTGGGGTACTCCCTGTTGGTTTGCTGCTGGTGCGTGGTGGAAGTATTACTCCCGCTGAACTTGCAATGGGAATTATCCTCTCACTTAGTATTGTGGGGCCACTGATGAAAGCTACGACCTTTATCAACGAAGCAAAATCTATGGAGTATGCGGTTGAAGCAGCAAATGAGCTTTTGAATCTTCCAAATTTGCCGGATTCCGGGGAATTTGTTCCAATCAATCATACCGATATTGTCTTGCAGGATGTGTCCTTTTCTTATGACGGTACAACACAAAATGAAGTGTTGCATGGTATCAGCTTAAATATGCCACAGGGGAGTTTCACTGCACTGGTCGGACCGTCTGGAGGAGGAAAATCAACGGTGGCTCGCCTGATTGCACGGTTTTGGGATGTAACTGGTGGCAGCATCTCCATTGGCGGCAAAAATATAAAAGAGCTTTCAATTCACCAGCTTTCTGAATTGGTCAGCTTCGTGACACAGGACAATTTCCTGTTCAACTGCTCGCTCAAAGAGAACATCCGCCTGGGTAATCCAAATGCTACGGATGAGGAAGTATATGCCGCCGCAAAAGCGGCTTGCTGCGATGATTTCATTGCTCGGCTGGAAAAAGGATATGATACCCCTGCCGGTGATGCCGGCAAGCGGCTATCTGGCGGAGAAAAGCAACGAATTGCTATTGCGAGAGCAATCTTGAAAAATGCGCCTATTGTGATTTTGGATGAGGCAACTGCCTTCACTGACCCGCAGAATGAAGATAAAATCCAGAAATCCATCATGGCCCTTTCCAAAGGAAAGACCCTGCTGGTGATTGCACATCGTCTGTCTACCATTCAAAACGCAGATCAGATTGTTGTTCTGAAAAAAGGGCAGATTGTTGACTGCGGAAAGCAGGGGGAACTTTTGGAACGCTGCCCGCTTTATGCAGATATGTGGCAGGCGCATATTGGTGCAAAGAACTGGTCTGTGGGCGAGAAAAAGGAGGTGGCTGGTAATGTTTAAGTCAATGAAACGCATTATTCGATGGGCTGGCAAGTACAGAGGTCGTCTTTATCTTGGTTCTGTATTCTCTTTTTTCAGCAGTTTATCTACAGCCATCCCGACAATGGCTGCTGCTTATGCGCTGGATAAATCTATTCAGGCATATTGGGCGCATACCACAATTGACGCTTCTTTGATCTGGAAAATGCTGTGGATTATTGTTGGCTCTATTGCATTGAATTTCCTGTTTTCTTATCTACGGGCAATTTTGCAGGAAAGTATCGGCTATGAAGTTGCCGCAGGACAACGCATCCACTTGGGGGACGTTCTGAAACGGGTTCCCCTTGGGTACTTTTCACAGAACAGTGTCGGTGACATTCTGGCCGGAGTTACCACGGAATTATCTACTTTGGAATTACAGGGCATGAAAATGGTGGATGTCATCATCAACGGTTATGCAAAATTTATTGCCATCGTTTTATGCCTGATCTTCTTCAGCCCTGTTGCGGCGGTTATTTCCATTGTCGGCGTTGCTCTTTCGGCGCTGGCTTTGCAGGGGATTAGCAGACACAGTGAAAAAACCGCTGCAACAACCCATAAAGCAATGGAAGATATGTCCGGCGCAGCGATTGAATACATCCGGGGGCTTTCCATTGTGAAGTCCTTTGGACAGGAAGGTGCTTCTATTGAGAATTTTCGTAATGCCAGTAAGGAATTGAAAGATATTCACATCAAGGTAGAAAAGGGCTATACACCATATAACTGCCTACACCTGTTTGTGTTGAAGCTGGCATCTATGGGGATCGTCTTGGTATGCGCGTGGCAAGCATTGCAAGGGCAAATGAGTATATCTGTTTTTCTGATGTTTGTTCTTTTCTCCTTTGTTCTTTTTGGCAGCGTGGAAAATATCAATGATGCTGCGCACACTCTTGGGGTTATTGATTCTGCCATGAACAAGTTGGAAGCATTAGAGAATGTAAACTATATCGACCAGGATGGCACCGATATAAAACCGGCAACCTATGATATTGAGTTTAGGGATGTTTCTTTCGGATATGACAGCCGGATTGTTCTGCATGACCTGAACTTCAAAATTCCGCAAAATAGCACAACGGCCATCGTGGGGCCATCTGGCAGCGGAAAATCTACGCTGTGTAACCTGATTGCCCGTTTCTATGATGTGAACAGCGGAACGATTACCATTGGTGGAACGGATATTCGCCGATTTACCTGCGATAGCTTGCTAAAAAATATCAGTATGGTTTTTCAGAATGTCTATTTGTTCCGGGATACCATCAAGAATAACATTAAATTCGGCAGCCCGGACGCTACGGATGAACAGATTATCGCCGCCGCAAAAGCAGCCCGCTGTCACGACTTCATAATGGCTTTGCCGGACGGTTATGACACAGTGATTGGTGAAGGGGGTTCTTCGCTTTCCGGCGGTGAAAAGCAAAGAATTTCTATCGCCAGGGCGATGCTCAAGGATGCTCCCATTGTTATCTTGGATGAGGCAACCGCAAGTATTGATCCAGAGAATGAGCATTTGATCCAAGAAGCGATTTCTGCTCTAACACACGGTAAAACTATTATTACGATTGCCCATCGTCTGGCCACGATTGAGAACGCCGACCAAATCCTTGTGATTGATGGCGGAACTGTAGCTCAGAGGGGTACGCATAAGGAACTGCTGCAACAGGAAGGGACTTATAAAAAGTTCATCCAGATCCGCGAACAAGCCGAAGGCTGGCGAATACAGTAAGGGAGGTCTTGATGAAACTTCATGCGTCCGGGGAGGACTACCTGGAAACCATCCTTGTTCTCCAAAAGAAACGCGGTATGGTGCGCTCCGTAGATGTGGCCCGGCACATGGAGGTGTCAAAGCCCAGCGTGTGCCATGCAGTGGCTACCTTGCGGGACGGCGGCTTTCTTATGATGGACGAAGATCACTTTCTCCATCTGACCGATGTGGGCCGGGAAGTGGCGGAGCAGATCTACGAAAAGCACCGCTTCTTTACCGACCGGCTGATCGAGGCCGGCGTAGACCCGGTAACGGCGGAAAAGGACGCCTGCCGGATGGAGCATGTCATCAGCCAGGAGTCCTTCGAGCGTCTGCGCGATGCCTATAAAACCAAAAAGGAATGATCCGCCCGCATAGCAAACGGGTAAAACAGTAACGCGGCCGGGCACATCGAACCCGACCGCGTTATTCGTCTTTTTGAAATGCTTCCGCCTGTTTGCAAAGCGCAATATATTTTTCAATTTCCGCCTCACTTTTCCCGGCAAAGAAGTCTACAACTGTTTTTGAAACCGTCTGATTTACCATGTCTGGAAAAATGGCAGCATCCACGCTGATATTTAACTCTTTGGCGACAAGAGCCACCGTTTCAAATTTGGGGTTACTCTGGCAGGTTTCCAAATCTATGATTGTACGGGCGTTCATATTGAGCCGTTCAGCCAATTTTCTCTGTGTCAAATGCTGCCGCTTACGTTCTGACCGCACTTTCCATGCAAACAAGTCAAGAGGATTGTTCACTATACATCACCTCTACCTCATTGTAGGGTGTGCTATCGCTCATATAAATAACCATACAGCTCACATTATGTGAGTTATAGCTCATAATTTGAAGCAAAGAGCTATATGGATAAGAGTATCAAAATAAAGGAGCGCAAAATAAAATGGGGCTTACCGCCCACTCGAAAAGCCCTAACACCAATTAAAAAAATATTCAAATAACGTAGGGGCGAGCCATACTCATAGAAGTGAGTTGTGGCTCGCTTTTTATATACTTCAATTCACATCCGATAAAGCCCCGCATTTTGACAACCTACGATTGGGTATCGGATGCCGTTCTCCGCCTCGTTTTGCTCCGGCCTATAAACCCGAACAGAACGAAAGGAACAATTCTATGAACGGCAGGAAAAATTTTCATACCAATCTTAAAAATCAGCCAAATGAACCCGTTGGTGAACGAGTAGTGAGCGAAAGGGGAAGAAAAGAGCTGCCTCCCAGCACGAGGGGAGGTGAAAACTTGAAACCAAACCGCTACTACGAACACAAGCAGCACGCCTTTGACAGCTACTGCAAAAAGGTGTTGAAATGCGAGGCATGTAACGGCTATCGGCAGATCAGCCGTCATCAAAAACGTTTTGCATCTTTGGAGGAACTGTCCGAGGCAGACATGGCCCAGCTTGCGGTTTATGATCGTTACTCATGGGAGTATACGGCTTTTCCCGTGGGAAATGCTGTTGTCCTAATCGAGAACGACCGATTGGCCACAGCACTTCTACGGCTGTCACCAAAAGACCGGGAAATTTTTATGATGCACTGGTTTCTATGGATGACAGACGAACAGATAGCAAAGTGCATGGGCATGGCCAGAAGAACGGTCAATACTCGCAGGTATAAAGCCTATCGGCTGCTGAAAAAGCTGATGGGAGGTGAAGCGGATGACTAAATCTGCGCACACACGGGCATCGCTGCTTCCTTACCCGATAATCGCTGCCGCTGTTGCAGGAGACGCCGAAGCAGTGAGCCGGGTAGTCCGGCATTATTCTAGCTACATTGCTGCACTGTCAACTCGGACGAGCTATGGCTCTGACGGCTATCCTCGTCTGCAAGTTGATGAAGAACTGCGCAATCGTCTGGAAGCAAAACTGATAATTGCTATCCTTGATTTTGACTTGACCTGATTCAACGTAGGCATCGTGTGCTGTTCCCCTTTCCATACGATGCCTTTTCTAGTTCTTTGACAAAGAAAGCCCGCAGGACAATGGCGGTGCATTATAGGGCAAACGGATACGTTGCTGTCTGTATTGAGCCGGGCGGTGGGTGCGCCACGATGCTTTTCTCTGAAAAGTGGAGCGATCATCACCACGCCGTAATGCAAGCGCAGCTGCTTGCGGGCCATGACATACCGACAGGCTGATACTCCCTTACCGTCAAAGTCCGAGCGTTCAGAGCGTCGCAGGCAATGAGTAGGGCTGCATGAGGAATGCAGGGGTGAGATTCCCGTGGGCTGCTGCCAGCAGCCGTCCGTTGGCTCGTTTTTTGATTTTTAAGAAAGGGGATTTTTACGATGCAAGCGAAAAAGACAAACCCTGAAAAAACAAAAAATCCAGAGATGCTTACTCTGGATTCGACTTATCGTATTGGCAATCGCTCCTTTATCGTTGAGCCGGTGTTCAAAGAAGAAAGTTCCCAGACCTTAGGAGAAGTTCTTCTCCGGCTGATGAAATCCGAAAGCGAAAAATTATAATGACCTTTCGGGAGGCAGCGGACAGAGAAAGCGGATTGTGTTATAATATAGGTGTACAAGTGAATTTGCTATTCGACTGTCCCAAGAAAGGAGCGAGTATGAAACAGTCGAGTAACAAGAAATCCCGTGAAGCAACCGCTTTTCTCTATGAGCGTCTTTCCCGTGATGATAATTTGGAGGGCGAGAGTTACAGCATCGGCAACCAAAAGAAACTGCTCACCAAAGTTGCAAAGGAAAAAGGCTATACCAATCTGGTTCACTTTCTGGATGATGGCATTTCCGGCGTGACAATGAACCGTCCCGGTTTCGTTGAAATGATGCAGCAGCTTGAACAAGGAAAAGCCTCCGCTGTGTTCGTCAAAGACCTTTCCCGTCTGGGCCGAAACTATATTGAGGTCGGGCGGCTGACAGAAGAATTTTTCCCGGACCATGAGATTCGACTTGTTGCCGTTTCGGACAACATCGACACGGCCGAGGGAGAAAACGAACTGGCACCCATCCGAAACCTGTTCAATGAGTGGTATGCCCGTGACATCAGCAAGAAACGCCGTATCAGTAATAAAATCAAAGGCAACTCCGGCGAACCGATGGGACTTCCTCCCTATGGGTATATCAAGGACCCGAACAATCCCAAGCATTGGGTCATTGATGAAGAAGCTGCACAAGTTGTCCGGCGCATTTTTGATATGACGTTGGAGGGCTTTGGCACGGAACAGATTGCCACCCAGTTTGAAAAGGAAGGCATCCTGACGCCGCAGGCCTACTGGATTCAGAAAGGCATCGGCCGTCCCGGAAAGACCAAGACGCGCCCCGCCACCAAGTGGAATGGCTCCACGATTACCCATCTTCTGTACCAGCAGGAGTATTGTGGTGATGTTCTGAACTTCAAAACCTACTCCAAGTCCTACAAGAACAAGAAGCGGATTCATAACGACCCGGAAAATTGGGTAGTGTTCCAAGATGTTCACGAACCCATTATTGAACGTGCCGTGTTTGAACAGGTGCAGCAGAAGCGCGGAAAAATGCGCAAACGCTGTACCAGCAACGGAGAACACAATATGTTCTCTGGCTTACTTGTCTGTGCAGACTGCGGCTGCAATCTGCACTTCCACTTCAATCAGGGCAACCCGGAAATCAAGTATTTCAACTGCTCCAACTACAAGGGCAACCGTGGCACCTGCCAATCCACCCACTACATCAGGGTAGACTTTCTGGAAGAAGTGGTGCTGGGCGAAATTCGGCGGCTGACCAAGTTTGCCAGCCTCTATGAGGACGACTTTTTGAAGGCTGTTATCGGGCACTCCCAGCAGGCAGACGAAACCGACCGCAAGCTGAAAGAGAAAGAGTTGAAAGCACTCCTTGCCCGTGATGAAGAACTGGACGGCCTCTTTGAGCGCATCTATGAGGACAATGTTTCCGGCAAAATCTCTGACGAACGCTTTTCCAGAATGTCCCGAAGATATGAGGACGAGCAAAAGGAGCTGACCGAGAAAATCAAACAGCTCCGCTCCGAAATCGAAAAGCAGAGCAGCCGCACCATGACAACGGATATGTTCATCAGTCTGGTTCGCAAGTACACCAGAGCAAAAAAGCTGACACCCCGGATGCTGAATGAACTGGTTGAAAAAATCGAAGTGTTCAATGCAGAAAAGGTCAATGGTGTATGGGAGCAGCGGCTCCGCATTCACTACAACTGCGTGGGCACCATCGAGATTCCAAGCGCACTTCCTTTACCGACACCCGATGTATCGGTGAATACAAGAAAAGGCGTAGTTGTGAACTACGCCCCCTGTGATGTCGCTATTTAGCAAATAAAAAAATGACGAATGTTCTTTGACAGCTAAATGCTGTAAGAACATTCGTCATGGTGCGATGGAAGGGACTCGAACCCCCGGCCTACTGATTCGTAGCGCAAGTCAGGGGTAATTCCTCCATTATGCCGCCTGCCGTAAAACATAAAATTTTATCGATAATAAGTAATTTATCCGAATTCATGTTTCACGTCCACTGGTAAATTTTGCACCTGTTGTCAACCATTGTACAGGGTGAAACCGTGCAGATTCCGTGCAGAAACCGTGCAGGACAATTTTAGAAACTCGGAAGCAATTCACACACAAATGACTTGACGGCATTGTTTTGGGTGGCCATCCTCTTATTTTAGTACTTGCTGCATCACAAGCCGATTGGAAAGCATCTGATCTTATTCTCAGGAAAACCCATCGTTTTATGTTAGAAAAAAGCAACACGACACGATATGGTCTGTACTGCCTTGTAGTGGTATCCTTTTGCCAACACCAAAACAACATAAAACGAAAGGAAAATAAATTATGAAACGTCTTTTTACTCTGATTACTTCTATTGTTCTGGCCACCAGTCTGCTGGCTGTCCCCTGCTTTGCCGCTGAACCTGAAGACTTGCCCACGCCTCAGACTGGCGTGACCGAAACAGAACAGCCCGAAGACCCGGACGAATCGGGTATGCAGTTATATGACGCGTTTCCGGGGGGCGGTGAAGCTCTTTAAGTTTCAAATTCCATGCCCAGATATTCTTTTGCTTCCTTTTTGGTAATTTCCAATCCTTCCTGGTATTCGATGACCTGGCACAGATAATAGCATTTACGATAGAGATCCGCGCTTTTTTTGTCATCTCCCATGAAATGAGCGCATTCAGCTTGGATTTCAAGACAATGTGGTAAATATTGATAGTGCCCATATTTGAGGCAAGCCTTCCTGCCTTCTTCTGCACATTCTGCGCTATCCTCGTAGCGACCGCACAAATCCAGAACACGGGCATAATTAAAATAAACCATCGGTAAGATACCAACCGAAGTGATTGTTTCTTCAAAATGCTTTCGGACATATTTCAGCAGCTGGTAATAGATATCAGCTGCTTTTTTATTTTGTCCATCATCGGAGTATGCAATTCCAATTTGATTGATGATCTTGATTTCGTCTGTCGAATAAAAAAACCTCTCAATCTCATCCAAATTAAAGCGGGGAACCGTCAGCCGAATTGCTTGCATCAACAGGTCAATCTGTTCTTGTGGTGTATATCGTTGATCCAAACGCCCCAACAACACCTTAGAGCGTAAGATAAACTGCTGCGCGATTTGATCGTCATGGTCTGCAATCTGCTCAAATTTTTTTAAGGTTTCAAAGCCTTCCTCCACGCGATGATTAGCATTGCATGCAACAATCTCCTTTTGAAGGGCTTCCATTTCCAGCTCATTTTTACTCAACAGTGCAAAATAGCGGTCATCCGGCAGGCCCAGCCGCTGCAAAAGGGCATTGATCCGATTGCGGCTGGGAGTCTGTTTGCCATTTTCCAGTCGGGAAAGGGTCATCGGTTCACAGATTCCATCGCAAAGCTGCTTCTGGGTCAGGCCCAGATCCAGCCGCCGCTGTTTGATATATTCTCCAAGAAAAACATTTTTCATTGAAACCACCCCAGATTGAATAAAGAGTTCTTATAATTATAAAGGATATCAAGCTAATTTTCCAGTCGTTGATAGCTGGAAATCAAAAAGGAATAAGTTCATTGGAATCCAACTTATCGTTTTGTGTTATTTGAAAGTAACTTGGTACGATATGTTCAGAAGTGCGTCGTGCTGCTACAATATAGTCACAGCGATGAACCAAACATCCAGAGCTGAAAAAAGAAAGGAGAAACAGAAAATGTATACCGTAACTTTTTCCAATGAAGAGCTGGAAGAGATGAAGGCAAACGACGCGGTTGTTATCGTTAGCTGCGATGATGACAACGGGCACCGCCTCTACTGATCAGTGACGGTTTCCCAAGGAGCAAATGTTTGCTTCTTGGGATTTTTCTGTATAATGGAACCATGTTTTATGAATTGAAAAACGGAACGCTTGTGGAAACCAAAGACGCACAGGGGAATTTTGATCTGACACAGGTCCTTGGAAATAAATATTTAGAAGATGTTGATTCCGAAAAATGTGTTATTGTTGATACGTACAGCAATAGATGTTTCCTCATCTCAAAAGATCTCCTCCACCATGGTGTGAGCGAAGAAGTATACCACAAAATGCTGGATAGCGATGAAACCGACTCAAACAAGTCAAGCGAAGAAGTCACTTTCATCTTAACAATTACGTATAAATGCAACATGCACTGTACTTACTGCTATCAGCAAAACGATAAAACCTTGGAAAAGAAACTTATCAGTGATGAAACTCTGGATAAAATTTTAAGTATCATTGCACAGTATATGGAAGCAAATCCGAACAAGACCGTTCGACTGGGTTTATTTGGTGGCGAACCCTTGCTGATCGAGAATGAGAAAGTAATTGATAAAATTCTCCAATTTTGCAAAGAGCACAAAACCACTGTTCATATCACCACAAACGGAAGTTTCCTTTCGTATTATTTGAAGAAATTTATCATCAATCGTCGCTTCATCAGCGGTATTTATCCCACAATCGACAGTATGGCGTTAAATTATATGACGCGATACGATCTTGATCCGAGCCGGAACAATACAAATGAAACTTTCAAACTCCTGTGCTGTATTAAGACACTTCTGCATTACGGCATCCATGTGGACTTAGGAACCAATATCGATAGGCACAATCATAAAGAAATCTGGAATACACTGGATGACTTGAAGAAGTTACAGCTTTTGCAGGATAAAAACTTTGCGTGGACTATTGGTCGAGTAGATGATCGTTTGTATGAAACAAATTTCCCTGACATCATGATGGAAAGTGAGATTCTCGCTGAGCTTCAAAGCAAGCCTCTCCCGGACAATGTTCACGCGGCATTTTTAAAGACCTGCTATAACTTTGCCGACAAAATGGGCCTAAAGTTGAATTTGCGGGAGCATAAACAAACACATAGTTATTGTTGGAGCACTTCGTCATCCAGTAATGTTTTTTATGTTGATATGAATCTGAAAACATATCGTTGTACTTGCACAGTTGGTAGATCTAGGTACAGCCTTTTTGATTTTTCCTATGAAAATTTAACAAATTATCGGCCCGTCGCTGTAACCTGCAATTCTTATGCGGAGTGTAAGGATTGTAAAATCGGTGGCTTCTGCGGTGGCGGATGTCAGCTGTCCCACCAAATCGATTTCAAAAAGTGCTGTACATATGAAGAAGAAGTTTTTTCTCACTTCATGAAAACACTGTTTATTCCTTATATTAAATCCAAATATAACGAGGTGAATCAAAATGAACGCAAAGCTGAAAACAGATGCACTTGACCTTACCTCTCTGCTCAATGGGCTGGTGTTTTTCTCCCCAGTCTCTCTACTGGTACGAACCACTGCAGGAATCTCTCTCAGCCAATTCTTCATTTTGCAAGCAATTATGGCTACTATGGTCCTCCTCACAGAGATTCCTCTCGGAAAGCTGACCGATCGCATTGGCTATAAATCCACGTTGGTACTATACCAGATCGCGCTGCTCATTTCGAGAACCTGCCTCTTGCTGGCTCATGTAAGCTGCAATTATAGTCTGTTTATTTTACAGGCTATCCTCGAAGGCACAGCGGCTTCCTTTTCTTCTGGGACGCAGAGCGGCTATATTTATATTATGTTTTCAAAGGAACATTACGCTGAAAAATCTGCACATGTCGCCAATTATGGAACTGTCGGATTTTTTGCCAGTACCCTAGCTTATGCGGTCCTGTACACGCTGATTGGCATCAAGGGTCTGCTTCTGGCAACGATTGCCGCAAACCTTGTTGCTGTCTTTACCTCTTTAAAAATCCCCAAGGAAACAGTGCAGCCCAGAAGTGAAACGCGCCAAAAGAAAAACATTCCCTATCCGCAGTTGTTTCAGCAGAAAAAGATATGGATGCTTCTAATGATTTTGGCAGCTTTGAACATTGGCCGCATTCTGATCAATTTCTTCTATGCGGAGAAGCTGCAGTTGTGCGGGATCAATGAAACCTGGCTCGCCGCAATTATTATGGGTTATTCTGCAATTCAGTTGCTGTCCGAACGGATTCTCGCCCGTACCAAGCCTGAACACTATAATCAAATGATGGCACTGTTTTTCATTCTGAGTGGAATAGCCCTTGGTGTGTTGGGCTTGGTCAATGTGCCGGTTTGGACTATCCTATTTATGCTGATCCTTCCGCTTTTTTTGGATATTCCATCCTATCTGCTGGGAGAAGTCCAAAACAGCATTGTAGATGCTGCCGGCAGGGAAGACAATCGCGCCGAGCTGCTTTCCGTCTTCAACATGGGCGTCAATGTTACTGAAATTTTTTATCTGTTTGGCTCATCACTACTGGTGAGCGCCGGGTCAACGGCTTGTTTTGTCATCCTCGGTGCTTTTATGACCGTAGTTGGAATTGGCATCTGTCTTTCTGTGAAGAGCGCATGGTTGCTTTCACTTCAAGAAAAAAAGAACGGCAACTAATTTTAGTCTACAATATCAAGAGGGCTTATATATGATGTCTGGATACATCTCCGATTGCCTAGGAGAAAATTTCAGTTGTATTCAACCCAAGCCAATATTACCTCAAAAATTCAATTGGGATGTCTTCATGGCCACACTGATTCCTACTGAAGGGTGTAATTTTCAGTGTTCATACTGCCACAAAAACCACCCGGCAGCCAGTATGACCCGTGACACACTGGATCAGATCGAAGAGTATATCACTGCGCAGGCCCCACGGCATAAGCAGGTTGTGCTTGCATGGCTTGGAGGCGAACCGATCCTTTGCAAAGACACTGTATTGGAAGTCCCTGAAATGATTCAGAACTTGCAGAAACAGCATGGCTTTCAGTATACTGCCAAGATGACCACCAATGGTTATCTGCTGGACGAAAAGCTGTTCCGTCAGTTTTGTCAGGCAGGAATTACCAGCTACCAAATTACACTTGATGGTTGGAACCATGACAAGACTCGGCCCCATGTATCTGGCAAAGGAACCCTGCGGACCATCATTGACAATCTGGTCGCTCTTTCCAAGTTGCCCCCGGAAGAGTACTCCTTCCATATCACGCTACGCCGTAATCTTCTGGCCGGCGATGAGGACTACAGTTGGTACGATTACCTTTACCGTTTGTTTGGACAGGATAAACGCTTCGATGTACTTGTTTGTGCAGTTGGTGACTGGGGCGGCAAAGGCTCCCACGATCTGTCACCCCTTCACCAGGATACTCAAGAGGTGTTGGTTGCGAAGCATATTGCATATCTGGATAAAATCGGGATGCTGCGTTATAATCAAATGTACTGTGTCTCCCGTCCAAATCGTCTTGTATTCTGGCCCGACGGGAAAATTGGAAAATGTACTGCGGCTCTTAACCGTCCTCAACCCCAGTTAGAATGAAGCCGTTCAAAAAAGACGGTATGATCGATCCAGAAGTTCAGCATCTTTAGATGTCTTCTGCCCTGAAACCTGATTGCTGTGGCAACCAGAATGTTTTGGTGATAAGCGCAAAGCTCAGTTCGATCATGTGTACGAGTTGACGCCCGCATCTGCTATTGCCTGAAGCCGGGAGGCAACGCGATAGCCGGAAGAATCCAAAGAAACCGCGCCGGGGTTTCGTGGCACACGACTTTGGTTACAAAGTCTAGTGTGTTACACCTTGGTTCCGGCTGACGCGGAAAAGGGGCTGCGAGAGGCTCCGGCAAGCACCTGTTCTGCGGCAGAAGGATGCGCGGATGGGCGTTGCTATTGACGCTCTTTGCCACCCAGCGCAGGCTTGCAGAGGAACCAATGGTGTACGTTCTCCCGTCCTGCCGCAGCAGCGCTCCCCGCCCTGTATTAGTAGCACTCTTTGTCGTTTCTTCGAAGAATATTTCTTGCAAAGGCTATGCATCCCATAGTTTTTGTAGTATTATTTTTTCATAGCCCATCCACCCCATCAAAACGACAAGGAGGCGACTCGTGTTATGATCTATCGGAACGACCCCTATCTTGATGCCCAGTTCCAAAAAGCGGTTCAAGCCGCCCACAACCAAGACTGGGATACCTTTGAGCATTCTTCGTTCTATGATGCTCGAATGATGGAAGATCTGCTATATGTTTGCGAGGATTTTATGCCGTTGGAGGCCAAGTGCCGTTTTGCCTTGGAGCATTACGACAACCACGGCGACCATTCTCCCATTATTCGGAAATACGTTCGCCGGGCAAGGATCATCCGCCCTGAAAATTGGCGCGATGCCCTGCCGGAAAGCGTACGCGATCTCGACACTTTTACGATTTACCGTGGCTCTAGCAGCGACATCAGCCGCGCGCCTCTCTCGCTCTCGTGGTCACTCTCTTACGATGTTGCAGAGTGGTTCGCACGTCGTAATAATTTCCTTTACCAACTGCCTGTCCATGTTTATCAGGCCACGATCAAAGCCGATAAAATCATCGCGTATCTCAATTACCGCAACGAGTTCGAGGTTCTCCAGTATCGCAACATCAAGGATGTGCAGGAGATCACACCCTTGCGAGGGTACAGTTCTCTATACAACGCATTCTTGAAATCGCAGAGTACTCCCGGCAGTGACTCAGACGCAGGCGACCGTTACTTCAATGAATGGTATCAGGCGCAAGGCAAATGATCAGCGTCTGTGCTTGCCCCGGTTGCCTGCAAGTGTCCCCGGTTTCAGCATTGCCGTTTTATAAAGAATCTTCTTTATCAGCTTTCTTTCATCCTCTGTCAGCTTATCGTAGTTGATGCCGATTGCCTTCAATGCTGTTCGGATCTTCTTTTCATCCGCAGCCCCTTCAAGTTTCTGTGCATCCTCCAGTTCCTTCATCAAGTTATCGACCATTGCACCATCCGAAGTGGTCTTGTCCTTGCGATGTTCCGTCTTGATGTTCTTCAGGATAGCCACCAACTCGTCATACAAGACCCGACCAAAGTACTCATCTTCATCGATCTGCCCCAGCTTCAAGGTGCTCATGTACAGATCATTTTCATCTGCTGCATATTTCTTTTTCAGCATTTGCCGGGTCGCTTCCAGACCGGCATTGAGGTTTTGAATGTTTGCGCTGACATATCCATCCACATAGATTTCCAGATCGGTCATGAACCGCCGGAAATTCTCATGCACGATCAGTTCGCACAGCAGCCGATGATTGAATCTTCCATTTCTTAATACGTCCACTGCACCATCGCTCAGATGCAAGTCCGAAAGGACTGCATCTGGGCGTTTTTTGTTTTCCGTCACACCCAGCAGGTAGTCCGTGGTCACACCATAAAACTCAGCTAGCGTTGTCACCGCATAAATACTGAGGTCGGTCACATCGTCACTCTCGTATTTCGACAGTGCCGATTTGGACAGACCCGTCTTCTCTGCCAGCGTTTCCAACTTCAGATTCCGCTCCACACGCAGGTCTTTGAGCCGTTCTCCCAGTGTCAGCTTGATGTTCATGGTCGCACCTCCGATGTTTTTTTGCACAGTATACCACTTCCGGCTGTTCCTGTCCATAAGCGTGGAATTTTGCAGTTTCTGCACCTGTTTTCCGACATTATGGATATACGGCACAGCGGCCATTGCGGTGCTATCCTATAGACAGAAAGAAAACATATAACTCCCCAGCAGCGAACATATTAAGGGCTTCCCGCGAAAGCCCTCTGAAATATCTTTCATAACAGGACCTTGAGAACAGAATGACCGTCCGAACTGCCCAGACCGCCAAGACCTCCCATCGGGGGAGCGAGCGCCCTGCATGGGGCCGACACAGAGTCCAAAAAGATTTCCTGTCGGGAGGCAGCAAGGGAGACCGGCTTTGAACGTGGCAGGGATCAAATTGATCCGTGCCAGAGCCTTTTGACCAAAGGAGAAATTTTGAGTTTATATCAAAAGATCAAGTCCGCCATCACCGTTCGGCAGGTGGGAGAGATGTACGGCATGGAGCCCGACCGCCATGGCATGGTGTGCTGTCCGTTCCACTCCGACAACCACCCCAGTATGATGCTGAACGACACCTATTATTACTGCTTTGGCTGCGGAGCCAATGGAGATGCCATCGACCTCACCGCCAAGCTGTTCGACCTGAACCCCCGGCAAGCCGCCAAGAAGCTCGCAAGTGACTTCGGGCTTGACCCGGATAAGCCGCCCGCCAATGCCATCGCCCTGCCGCCGCCCAAGCGTGGCCTGACGGACGAGCAGTGGGCAGACATCGCCTACTGCCTGCGGGTGCTGACCGATTATCTCGACCTGCTGCACGACTGGCGAGAGCGTTACAAGCCCGCCAGCCCGGAAGAACCGCTGGACGAGCGGTTCGTGGAAGCCCTCCACATGACCGAGACCATCGAGCACCTGACGGACTGCGTTGCATTTGGGACGCCCCAGCAGAAGGCCGCTGCCGCCGCACAGCTGCTGTCCGGGTCGTACCTGCTGATGCTGGAGGAGCGCACCGACCGCCTTGCTCTGGCAAAGTGCGCCTAATAGTTTATTCACCTGAAGTGGTGGGTCTCACCGTGAGACCCACCACTTCACTTTTCTAAAGGAGAACCACCCTATGAAGAAAAACATTTCCCGCAACCCCTTATGGCCGGACTGGTACAACGGCAAGAAGATCGATGAAGTCCAGTTTGGCCGTGCCTTTCTGGAACAGTGGCCGCTGAAATGCGTCAACGGTACGCTGTACACGCTGGACGGCCCGGTAGAGGACGAAAGCGAGATCAAGCAGCGCATCTTGGAGAACATCGAGGAATATGTCACCTCCGGCCTGTCCAAAAAGGTCACCAACATTCTGGAGACCATCAAGCTGCTGGCCTTTTCCGACCTGTTTCCCATCGAGCAGGACTGCATCCACCTCCAGAACGGCGTGTACCATCTGCCGGACGGCTCTTTTCAGGAGAGCCGCCTGTTCTGCCAGAACCGCCTGCCTGTGAGGTATGACCCCAAAGCCGCCAGCCCTGACCGCTGGCTGACCTTTCTGCACGAGCTGCTGGACGATGCCGACATCCCCACCTTACAGGAATATCTGGGCTACTGCCTGATCCCCAGCACCAAGGGGCAGAAGATGATGCTCATTGTCGGCAAGGGCGGCGAGGGCAAGTCCCGCATCGGGCTGGTGCTCAAGCGACTCATGGGAGATGCCGCCAGCAACGGCAGCGTCCAGAAAGTGGAAAACAACCGCTTTGCCCGTGCCGATCTGGAACGCCGCCTGCTGATGATCGACGATGACATGGACATGAACGCCCTGCCCAAGACCAATTATATCAAGACCATCGTGACCGCCGAGGCCAAGCTGGACTTGGAGCGCAAAGGTGTCCAGAGCTACCAGCGAGACATCTACGCCCGGTTTCTCTGTTTCGGCAACGGTGCGCTGACATCACTGTACGACCATTCAGACGGCTTCTTTCGCCGCCAACTTATCCTGACCACCAAGGACAAGCCTGCAGACCGCACGGACGATCCCTTCCTTGTGGAGAAGATGTGCGCCGAATTGGAAGGCATCCTGCTGTGGTGTCTGGAAGGACTGCACCGGTTGGTGCAGAACGATTTCCGCTTCACGGTCAGCGAACGTGCCGCCGCCAACGTGGACACCATCAAGCGCAGCAGCAACAATGTCATCGACTTCATGGAATCCGAGGGCTACTTCCGCTTCAAGGCGGACTACTCCATCAGTTCTAAGGATTTCTATGAGATCTACAAACTGTGGTGCGAGGACAATGCCTGTCACAACGTGTCGGCCATCCGTTTCAGCGCAGAACTTCGCCAGAACGATCGCCGCTATAACCTTGAAGCCACCAACAACATCTATCTGCCCGGTGGCCGCAGGGTGCGCGGTTTTGTGGGCATTGAACCGCTTGTCCACCCCTGTCCGTAAAAAGTGCATTTTTTCACGGAAGAAGTTCGTACAACCTGTACGGTCTGTACTTGTACGCACCTGTACGGCGAATTGAAGCAAATTAAGACGTGTTATCGTTTATATTTCAGGTCGCCGTACGCCGTACAGACCGTACAGGTTATTTGAAGTCCGTACAGATTTTTTGTACACCCCAGGAAGGAGCGTGATCTATGAAAGCCCAATACGGCATTTTAAGGTTCAAAAAGTATAAAGGACCTGCCATCACCCCCATCGAAGCCCACAACGAGCGCACCAAGGAGCAGTACGCCAGCAACCCGGACATCGACACGAACCGGAGCCGCTACAACCTCCATCTGGTGCAGCCGCAGGGCAGGTACCGGGAAGAAGCTGACCGCATGATCACGGCGGCTCATTGCCGTGTCCGCAAGGACAGCGTACGGGTGGTGGAGGCTCTTGTCACCGCCAGCCCGGAGTTCTTCAAGGATAAGTCGCGCAGCGAAGTCAAGGCGTACTTTGAGTATGCCTTGGAGTTTCTGAAAGGCAAGCAGAACACTCAAACCTTTCTCTCTGCCGTCGTCCACATGGACGAGAAAACGCCCCACCTGCATCTCTGCTTTGTGCCCCTGACCGCTGACGGACGGCTGAGCGCCAAGGAAATCATCGGCAACCGCAAGAACCTTGTGAAGTGGCAGGACGAGTTCTGGCAACACATGGTCAAGCAGTACCCGGAGCTGGAACGGGGTGAAAGCGCCAGCCAGACCGGGCGGGAGCACATCCCGCCCCGCATCTTCAAGGAGATGACCCAGCTGACCAAGCAGAAGGAGCAATTGGATGCCCTGCTGGTGGGCATCACCCCCTTCAACGGCAAGAGCCGTGCAGCGGAGATCAGCAAAGTGCTGGACAGCTATATTCCCAACGTGGCACAGATGAAAGACCAGCTGCGAAAGTACAACGTGGCCTTCACCAAGACTGCCGCCGAAAACGAAAAACTGAAAGAGAAAAACAAGACGCTCTCTGCCTCGCTGGATAAAGCGAAGGAAGGGAGCTTCTTGAAGCGTCTGGAGGATGCCAAGCTGCGACAGGACTATGAAGCCGCCCTGAAAACGCTGGACAGCATCCCGCCGGAGGTCATTCGATTCTATGAGAACCGCACGCAGGAGCCTGCGATGCGCCATGATAAGTAAGGAGCAATGCCTATGTGTAATAAAATGTACGAGAATGTGAAATCTTTGGATTATACGAAAAAGTCCTTGCAGTCAGACTCTGATCCGGCTACAATGGAGGTGGTCACTCAAACCAATTCCGTCAAGTCTCCGACTGACAGCCCGGAAACCATGAAGCTGGTGTACACGGTGGAAGAGATCGCACGAATGCTGGCCATCAGCCTGCGCTCTGCTTACAACCCGTGTAACAGCACCACCGAATTCCGTGTCCTGCGGGCAGGCGGAAGCATCCGCATCCCGAAGGACAGCTTCGATGCGTGGCTAAACCGGGCAGCTTGATAAGGAGGCAACAGTATGGCATATATTACGAAACGTGGCAGCTCTTACAGCGTCCGCTACACCTACGAAGATGAACACGGCAAGAGCTGCGACAAATGGGAGAGCTTTCCCACCAAAGAGGAGGCGGTCAAACGCCAGAAGCAGATCGAGCACGAGCTGGCGACCGGCAATTTCCTGATCCCGTCCACCGTGACGGTAGCAGAGTTCCTGATGGACTGGCTGCCCAAGCAGTGCAACAAGCACAAGTGGGCACCCAAGACCTACCAGTCCAATCTGGCCCTCATCCAGAACCTCATCATCCCCTATATCGGGGAGATGCAGATGCAAAAGCTGCGGCCTTACCACATCGAAGCCCTGTACGACACCCTGAGCAAGACCCCCTGCGGACAGTATGTGGGCGGCAAGCGGCGAGACCTCTCGCCCAAGCAGCAGAAGCGCACCCTCTCCGGCACTACCCTCCATGAAGTCCACCAGTTGCTGCACAATTCCTTTCTGCTGGCGGTGGAGTGGGGCATCCTCATCAAAAGCCCTGTCCCGGTGGAAGCGCCCAAAAAGACCACCCAAGAGCGCAGCATCTGGGAGGTGGAGGAGATGCGGGCAGCACTGGACAGCATGGAGGACCCCATCCTGCATCTGGCGGTGCACCTGACGCTGGTGGGTGCACTCCGAGAGGGTGAGGTTGCCGGTCTGACCCCGGAGGACATCGATTTTGATGCCGCCAACGGCATGGGCACCTTCACCGTCAACCGTTCCATGCAGCGGGTACAGAAGGACACACTGGCACAGGTGGACAAGGGCTGCATCCTCCGCATCTTCCCGGACAAGCTGGAGGGCAGCAAGACCTCCCTCATCCTGAAAGACACCAAGACCGAAGCCTCCTGCCGCACCATCTTTATGACTGCTGCCCTGCGGGAGGAACTGAAGCAGTGGCTGGAACGGCTGAAAAGGGAAGAAGCCCTCGACCCGGAGCGATACCGCAACAGCGGGATGCTGCTGCGGCTCCCCAACGGTCTGGCGGTGGAGCCGGTGCTCATCCGCAAAAAGTTCTTGAAATGGCAGGATGCACACCCGGAGTTCCCCCGCATCGTCTTTCACGGTCTACGGCATTCCAGTGCCACCTACCAGTTGATGATCTCCGGCGGCGACATCAAGGCGGTGCAGGGGACCACAGGACACGCCAGTGCGGATATGCTGGTGAACACCTACGCCCATATCCAGCAGTCCTCCCGTGTGGAGCTGGGCAAGAAGTTTGAAAGCGGCTTCTATGCCAAGCCCGACACCCCCAGCCCGCAGGCTGTACCCGCTGCAGGCGAACCCACCATCTCCATGACGGCTCTTTTGGAATTGCTCAAGGATGCCGACCCGGAAATGAAGGCAAAGCTCCGCCTGGCTCTGCTCACCTGATGCAAAAAAGGGCACTGATTGCAATGCAATACAGCGCCCTACATAATCGGACATGGATAACACCGACCGTGCAAAAACCGTGCAGCCATGGTTTACAAAACAAAAAAGCCATGAAATCTTTCGATTTCACGGCATTTTCTGGTGCGATGGAAGGGACTCGAACCCCCGGCCTACTGATTCGTAGTCAGTCACTCTATCCAGCTGAGCTACCAACGCATACGTTCCGGTCGGAACAAGATGTATTTTATCACGCAGGGCGGGGTTTGTCAACAGTTTTTTGCAGATTTTTTGATTTTATTTTCGTTTTTTATTTTTTCGTACAGAAAAGTACGTCTTTTCGTTTTTTCAGTATTCTTCGTAATTCTTCGCGCAAACCTCAGGCTTCCTCTGCCAGACGCTCGGCGATGCGGACACCGGTCGGCGTTGCGGCAAGGCCGCCCTGACCGGTCTCCCGCAGATCAGGGGAGAGCAGACTGCCCACGCGGCCCATGGCATCGATGACTTCATCGCAGGGGATGGCGTAATCCACCCCCGCAAGCGCCATATTGGCGCAGGAAACGGCGTTCACGGCACCAACAACATTGCGCTTGATGCAGGGCACCTCCACCAGACCGGCCACAGGGTCGCAGACCAGGCCCAGCAGGTTGCCCAGTGCCATAGCGGCAGCGGCGGCGCACTGCTCCGGCGTGCCGCCCTTCAGGTGGCAGAGGGCGGCGGCGGCCATGGCGCTGGCGGCTCCCACCTCAGCCTGACAGCCTCCCTCGGCACCGGCCAGAGTGGCCCGGGCGGCGATGACCTGCCCGAAGCCTGCGGCCACATAGAGGGCATCACAGATGGCTTCTTCATCGGCCTCGCCTGCACGGGCAAGGGGAAGCAGCACCGCCGGGAGCACACCGCAGCTGCCCGCCGTGGGGGCAGCAACGATCCGTTTCATACAGGCGTTGCACTCGGCGGTCTTGAGGGCTTCGGCGGTCACCTCAGCAAGGTAATCCCCGCCATAGCTTCTGCCCGCCTGATGGGCCTGTTCCACCTTGGCGGCATCGCCGCCGGACAGGCCGCTGCGGCTGCGCTGGGCAGGGTCATACTCCCGGCTGGTGGCCTCCATCACATGCCACAGGTGATGCATGGCATGGCGGCTGGCCTCTTCGGTCAGACGACTCTCGGCCAGATCACTGCGCAGGATGGCCTCGGCAAGGGAGAGGTTCTGGCTGCGGGCAGCGGCCAACATTTCTTCACAGGATAAAAAGGACATGGTCATTCCTCCGCGTCTTCTTCGGGCTCGTCGATGTTCAGGCAGGTCACCTTCAGGATGCCGGGCAGGGTCGCCAGCTTCCGTTCCAGCGGGTGGGGGATGTGGGAATCGCACTCCAGTACCATAACGGCATAGCCGCCGGTTCCTGCGCGGAACACCTGCATCGATGCAACGTTGATCCTGCGCACGGCAAGGCAGGTGGTCACCTCGGCGATGCAGCCGGGGGTGTCCTCATTGTGAATGATCAGGGTGTTGCTGTCGCCGCCGAAATCGGCGGGCACGCCGTCGATCTCGGTCACACGGATGCGCCCGCCGCCCACCGAAGCGGCTTTCATGGAAAGCACCCGGCCCTCCCGACCTGTCAGGGTGAGAACAGCGGTATTGGGGTGCGCAGAGCGCAATTCCACAGGATGGATCCGGAATGCCATGCCCTGCTCTGCGGCCAGGGCAAAGCTGTCGGGCAGGCGGGGGTCATCGGGCCGCAGGCCAAGCAGGCCGGCGACCAGGGCTTTATCCGTGCCATGTCCCTTTCCGGTGGTGGCAAAACTGCCGTACAGGCCGATATCCGCCTGCGCCGGGATCTCGCCCAGAAGCTTCTGGGCCGTGTAGCCGATCCGGGCGGCACCCGCTGTATGGCTGGAAGAGGGGCCGATCATAACCGGCCCGAGAACGTCAAACAAGCGCATCCGATGCACATCCTTTCGTGCTCCGCCGGGCAAAATTCGCCCGCTTCGCACTTTTTTCTCTCTTTTATTATACCGCTTTTGCCCCACTTGTGCTATAATAACTTTATTAATGTTTGAAATCGCTCCTTTTGGGGCAACACGGAGGTTGGATTCCTATGAAACTGGTAAGCGTGGAAACTCCCGAAAAGAGTGTCTGCAAGATGACCTTCAGCGCAACGGCTGAGGAGCTGGAGACCGCATCCAATGCGGTGTATGAGCGCACCCGCGCCAGCTACACCATCAAGGGCTTTGCCAAGGGCGAGGCCGACCGTGCTCAGATCGAGGCCGACCGCGGCGAGCACACATTCTGGTATGATGCCATCAACGACCTGATGGATCGCGATGTTCCTGCCCTGTACGAGGCCGCCATGGCCGAGCACGGCTTCAAGGCGGTGGATGATCCCAGCTATGACCTGGTCAGCGTTAAAAAGGACGAGGGCTTTGTGGCAACCGCCACCACCCCGCTGCAGCCGGAGCTGAACCTGACCCAGACCACCGGCTTCCATGTGGAGTGCGTGACCCCCGCCGTCACCGACAAAGAGATCGATGCCGTGCTGGAGCGCCGCCGCAATGCTGCCGCCGAGCTGGTGCCCCACAAGGGCCCGGCTGTCAAGGGCAACATCGTTCACATCGATTACGAGGGCCTGCTGGACGGCAAGCCCTTCCAGGGCGGTTCCGCACAGAACCAGACCCTGCAGCTGGGCAGCGGCCGGATGATCCCCGGCTTTGAGGACGGCATTCTGGGCCACAAGGGCGGCGAGGAATTCGAGATCAACGTCACCTTCCCGGTACGCTATCACGTCAAGGACCTGGCCGGAAAGCCCGTTGTCTTTAAGATCAAGCTGATTGATGTCTGCGTCCGCCAGCTGCCCGCCCTGAACAGCGATTTTGCCAAGAAGGTGGGCAAGGTGGACACCATGGAAGCGTTCCGGGAGCAGGTGCGCAAGCAGCTGCACGACGGCAAGCACGCCAGCGCCCTGAACCGCGCCAAGGATCAGGTGCTGACCCAGCTGGCCTCTGCCGCTGAGGGCGAGCTCCCCAGCGTTCTGGTGGAGAGCACCTACCAGCAGGAGATGCAGAACATCCAGCAGCAGCTCCAGATGCAGCGCATGAGCCTGGACCGCTACCTGAGCCAGATCCACCAGACCCGCGAGAACTTCACGGCCAACGTTCACGCCGCCGCCGAGAAGAACACCCGCGCCCGGAAGGCTCTGCTGCAGGTCGCCCAGAACGAGGGTCTGGTGCCCACCGATGAGGAGATCACCAAGAACCTGCAGGAGCGCGCCGACCGCACCAAGAAAACGCTGGAAGAGGTCAAGGCCAACGCCAACATCCCCGCCATGCAGCGCAGCGAGGCCATCCGCCGCGCCGCCGACTGGGTGATCGAGCACTCCACCATCGAAGAAAAGTAATTTCCCAAAGTACAACAAAAAGAGCCTGTCTCCAAGGAATTTCGGGAGACAGGCCCTTTTCTTTTGCAGTTTATTTTGTCAAAAGATTGAAGCCCATGACCACGATGCCCAGCACGACCAGAACGATGCCGGTTGCACGGTTCAGGGTCTTGGCATCGGCCTTATTGGCAAAGACAGCGGCGATGCGGGCCCACAGCAGGGTGAACAGGACGCAGAGGATGAACACGGTCCAGTCCGGTGCGCCGCCGATGGCAAAGTGGGAGACCGCACCGGTCAGGGCGGTGAAAGTCATAATAAACACGCTGGTGCCCACGGCAGTTTTGAGCTCGTAACCCAGCACGCTGGTCAGGATGAGCAGCATCATCATGCCGCCGCCGGCACCGATAAAGCCGCAGATCATCCCGATGACCACGCCGCAGACGATGGACTGGAGGGCACGCTTCTCAGCAGAGACCCCCTGCATGGCTTCTTTGGTGGTCATAACGGGCTTGACGATGAATTTAATGCCCAGCAGGAACGTCATAAACACCGAGAAGCTGCCCATGGTGGTGGAAGGCACCAGGCTTGCCACCCAACTGCCCACCACGGTGAACAGCAGCACACTGGCCATCATGATCAGGCCGTTCTTGATATCCAGGTTCTTGTTTTTGTGGTAGGTGTAGGCAGACACCGCACTGGCCAGCACATCCGAGGAAAGGGCAATACCGACCGCCATGTAGGGGTCCATCCCCAGGAAGGTGATGAGCATCGGGCTGATGACCGCGGCGGCGCTCATGCCCGCAAAGCCGGTGCCCAGGCCCGCGCCCATCCCGGCAAAAAAGGTAACAATGATGGTAAACAGCAGATTCATCTTATTTTTCTCCTTCTAGGATCGCATCCAGATTTTCGCTCATCGTATCGATGACTTCAAAAAATATCTCGAGTTTTTCTTCCTCCAGCCCTGCCATCAGGCGGCGGATGAAATCATCCTGCATCCTGCGGCCCTGTTCGATGATGGACTGCGCCTTTTCGGTGCAGGCAAGCTCCGTTTTGCGGCGGTCGCCCAGCACCGGACGGCGCTCCAGAAAGCCCTCCTGCACCAGCTTGTCCACATTCACCGAGACAAGGTTCGCCTTGATGTGGCGCACTTCCACGATATCGCGGGCGGTCGTGTAGCTGGGGTTGTTGGCAAGGAACATCAGGATATCAAACGCTGTCTGCGGCAGGTGCAGCTTCTGGCACAGCGGCTTGCAGACGGTGCTGTACGCAAGGCCCGTCTTGTTGGCAAATTCCACACTGGGGTTCAGCTCACGCATTGCGCACCCTTCTTTCTCTCTTTTTGAATTGTTCATTTTTGAAGTATTTTAGCACAGGAAATCTCTGTTGTCAAGGGCAGGCGGCGTGAAATCAACTGATCCATATATTTTGTCCAACGCAAAAAGCCCGCACCATGAAGATTTTCACGGTACGGGCTTTTGATATGCTTCAGGACAGGGTCACAGCACCGCCACGGCGAGGAACCGCACAATGAGCGCGGCAAGCCATGCCACAACGCACTGGTTCACGACCATAACGGTGGCCCAGCGGCCGCCCATCTCCCGCTTGACCGATGCCACAGCGGCGATGCAGGGGGTGTAGAGCAGGCAGAACACCAGCAGGGGAGCCGCTGCCGCCGGGCTGAGCGCCGCGCCCAGTGCGGCAGAGGAGCCATACAGGATGGTAAGGGTGGAGACGACGCTCTCCTTTGCCATAAAGCCGGTGATCAGCGCCGTGGACACCCGCCAGTCGCCAAAGCCCAGCGGCGCGAACAACGGCGCGATGCCGCTGGCGATCCAGGCCAGGATGCTCTCCTGCGGGTCTGCGGTCAGGCTGAGCTGGAAGTCAAAGTTCTGCAGGAACCAGATGATGATGGTTGCCAGGAAGATGACCGTAAAGGCACGCTCGAGGAAATCCCGGGCCTTTTCCCAGAGCAGCTGGGCCACATTTTTCAGGCCGGGCAGGCGGTAGTTGGGCAGCTCCATGACAAAGGGCACGGCCTCGCCCTTGAACAGCGTCCCCTTGAGCAGAAAGGCCATACCAATGCCCACAAGGATGCCCAGGAAATACAGGCCCACCATGACCAGTGCGGCGTACTCCGGGAAGAAGGTCACCGCAAACAGGCTGTAGATTGGGAGCTTGGCCGAGCAGCTCATAAAGGGCGTGAGCAGGATGGTCATTTTCCGGTCCCGCTCCGAGGGCAGCGTGCGGCTTGCCATCACGCCGGGGACCGTGCAGCCAAAGCCGATGAGCATGGGCACGATGCTGCGGCCCGAAAGACCGATGCGCCGCAGCAGCTTGTCCATCACAAAGGCCACACGGGCCATATAGCCGGTATCCTCCAGCAGGGAAAGGAAGAAGAACAGGGTCACGATGATGGGCAGGAAGCTCAGCACACTGCCCACACCGGTAAAGATGCCGTCGATCACCAGCGAATGCACTGCTTCGTTGACGTTCCACGCCGTCAGGGCATTGTCCACAAGGATCGTCAGGTTCTCAATGCCCAGTTCCAGCAGGCCTTGCAGCCCCGCGCCGATCACGCCGAAGGTCAGATAGAACACCAGCGCCATGATGCCCACGAACGCCGGGATCGCCGTGTACTTTCCGGTGAGGAAGCGGTCGATCCTTGCGCTGCGCAGTTGCTCCTTGCTCTGGTGGGGCTTTACCACGGTCTGATTCACCAGCTGATGGATAAAGTGGAACCGCATGTCTGCAATGGCAGCGGCGCGGTCCAGACCGCGCTCCTGCTCCATCTGCAGGATGATATGCTCGATCATCTCTTTTTCGTTCTGATCCAGCTTCAGGGCCTCCTCAATGCGGGGGTCGCCTTCCACCAGCTTTGTGGCGGCAAAGCGCACCGGGATCCCCGCCGCCCGGGCGTGGTCCTCGATGAGGTGGATGATGCCGTGGATGCAGCGGTGAACCGCACCGCCGTGGTCATCCTCGCCGCAGAAGTCCATCCGGCCCGGACGCTCCTGATACTTTGCCACATGGATGGCGTGATCCACCAGCTCATCCACGCCCTCGTTCTTGGCGGCGGAAATGGGGACCACCGGGATGCCCAGCATCGCTTCCATCTCGTTGATGTTGATGGTGCCGCCGTTGCCGCGCACCTCATCCATCATATTCAGTGCCAGCACCATGGGGGTGTCCAGCTCCATCAGCTGCATCGTTAAGTACAGGTTGCGCTCGATGTTGGTGGCATCCACGATGTTGATGATGCCCGTGGGCTTTTCGCCAATGATGAACTGGCGGGTCACGATCTCCTCGCTGGAATAGGGCGACATGGAGTAGATACCGGGCAGGTCGGTGACTTCGGTATCGGGATATTCCCGGATGGCACCGCTCTTGCGGTCCACTGTCACGCCCGGAAAGTTGCCCACATGCTGGTTGGAGCCGGTGAGCTGGTTGAACAGGGTCGTTTTGCCGCAGTTTTGATTTCCGGCCAGCGCAAACGTCAGCACCGTTCCCTCCGGCAGCGGGTGTTCGCCCTTTTTGGTGTGGTAGCGGCCGCCCTCGCCCAGGCCCGGGTGCTCCACCATCCGGCCAGCCTTCCGTGCCGGAGCTGCTGCGGGTGCTTCCGCCGGGGTGATCTCGATCCGTGCCGCATCGTCCAGCCGCAGGGTCAGCTCATAGCCGTGGATCTGCAGCTCCATGGGGTCTCCCATGGGGGCAAATTTCACCAGCGTGACCTTCTCGCCGGGAATCAGCCCCATATCCAGAAAATGCTGGCGGAGTTCTCCCGTTCCGCCCACTGTATCGATCACGGCACTTTCGCCGATCTTCAGTTCCTTTAATGTCATGGCAGATGCCTTTCCTTCGACAAAATGTTAGTGTATGTGAACAGTCTTAATATAAGCTAACTCAAAGGCATTGTCAAGGCAGGAAGCGGCAAAAATTCTCGCCTGTCCCCGCTGTTTTTTGTAGAAATCTTTCTCCTGTTCCGGCAGATTTCCGGGCAAAAGAAAACGCACCCCTGAATTTTCACGTTCAAAGGTGCGTTTTGAGAACAGTTCTGTTTACTTCACGGTGTGGTAGCCGTCGGGGTTGTTCTTCTGCCAGTTCCAGCTGTCGGCACACATCTCCTCGATGCCGTACTCAGCCACCCAGCCCAGCTCATTCTTGGCCTTGGTGGGGTCGGCATAGCACTCGGCGATATCGCCGGGGCGGCGGGGATCGATCACATAGGGGATCTGCTTGCCGCAGGCCTTCTCAAAGGCATGGATGACATCCAGCACGCTGTAGCCGTGGCCGGTGCCCAGATTGCAGATGAACAGGCCGCAGTTGGTCTGCAGCTTCTTGATGGCGCAGACATGGCCCCGGGCCAGGTCAACCACATGGATGTAATCGCGCACGCCGGTGCCGTCGGGGGTGGGGTAGTCGTTGCCAAAGACGTGCACCTTTTCCAGCTTGCCCACGGCCACCTTGGCGATGTAGGGCATCAGGTTGTTGGGGATGCCGTTGGGGTCCTCGCCGATCAGGCCGGACTTGTGGGCACCGATGGGGTTGAAGTAACGGAGCAGGGCCACATTCAGAGTGGGGTCAGCCTTGCAGACATCGGTCAGGATGCGCTCGGTAAAGGCCTTGGTGGTGCCGTAGGGGTTGGTGGTGGCACCCACGGGGAAATTCTCGGTGATGGGCACGCTGGCGGGGTCACCGTAGACGGTGGCGGAGGAGCTGAACACGAAGTTGCGGCAGTTGTGGCGGCGCATCACGTCCAGAATGACCAGGGTGCAGTTGAGGTTGTTATAGTAGTACTCGATGGGCTTGGAAACACTCTCGCCCACAGCCTTATAGGCGGCAAACTGGATGACAGCATCGATATCAGGGCACTCGGTGAAGATCTTCTCCACGTCCTCGTGCTTTGTCATATCGGCCTGATAGAACCGGAAGTCCTTGCCGGTGATCTGCTTGACCCGATCCAGCACCACGGGGGAAGCGTTGTAATAGTTATCTGCCACCACGATGTCAAAGCCAGCGTTCAGCAGTTCGATACAGGTGTGGCTGCCGATATAACCGGCACCGCCGGAAACCAAAATTGCCATAAAAGTACCTCTCTTCTCGTCACCAAAGTTGCTTGCGCGGGGCAGGCCCGCCTTCTGCCACAAGGATACAACGTTTTGGCCGCAGAATCAAGTAACGGGAATTTTATAAGGATGGATTTTTGTTTCCATTTATTTTTCCGCGCATTGATTTACAAGCGTTTTTTGTGTTTTGCACATGGAGTGATGGAACGCCTTGTGCAAATCAGAGAAAAAGGCCCTCCCGGGCAAAGCTGTCAGGCTTTGAATGAGAGGGCTGCATTTTACAGTTTCCCGCACTGTTTGCCGGTGAAGAACCGCAGGGTGGTGTTGGCACGGAACACTTTCCCGGCCCGCAGGGCGGTGGAGGGGAACTCCGGGTGGGAGGGGCTGCAGGGGAAGTGCTGGGTCTCCAGCGCAAAGCCTCCGTATTTCTGCATCGGCACGCCGCCCTTGCCGGGGGCAGGGCAGTCCTGCAGGAAATTGCCGGTGTAGAGCTGCACGCCGGGCTGGGTGGTATAGACCTTCATGCTGATGCCGGTCTTATCGCTGGAAGCCCAGGCGCACAGGCTCTGGCTGGCACCGCGGCCCCTGTCGATGACAAAGCAGTGGTCATAGCCGCCGCCCACCATGGTGGTCTGGGAAAAGCCGGTGTCGATGTCCCGGCCAATGGGCTTGCCCGCCCGGAAATCCATCGGCGTGCCCGCCACGGGCAGGATATTGCCGGTGGGGCAGGTCTCGTTGTTGCCCTCCAGATAGCGGGACGCATAGATGCGCAGCTTCTGGCCCAGCACATCGCCGCCGCCATCCAGATTGAAGTAGGTGTGGTTGGTCAGGTTGATGATGGTGTCGGCATCAGAGGAGACACGGTAGTCCATCCGCAGGGCGTTGTCCTCGGTCAGGATATACCGCACCGAGATCTTCAGATTTCCCGGGAAACCATCCTCTCCATCGGGGCTCTCGGCCTCCAGAAGCAGGGTATCGCCAAAGGCCTTTACCTCATACAGCTTGCGCGGGAAGGTGCCGTGCAGGTGGTTTTTGCCGTTGTTGGCTTCCAGCTGATAGGTCTTGCCGCCCACATTGAACACGGCATTCTCAATGCGGTTGGCGTACCGGCCCACGAACGCGCCGCAGCAGGTACTGCCGGACGATTCAAAGTCCTTGACATAATCGGCGTAGGTGTCGTGGCCCAGCACCACATCCACCGGCCCGCGCTTGGTGGGCACCCAGATATTCTTGATGATACAGCCGTAGTTCAGCACACTGACCGCCAGCCCGCCGGGGTTCGAGATGATGTATTCATTGATCTTTTCGCCGTTTGGGGTCATGCCAAAGGGCTTGGAGAGAAACTGTGCCATAGGGCTCGCCTCCTTTTGTATTTTTTCAGGACAGCACACTCTCTGTTTTATCCTTTATTGTTTTGATTATATCACAATTTTCCCCTTCTGTGTTGGCATTTTTTAAGGGAATCTATCCAATATTTCGAGAGATTTTTTGTAAGTTCTGCCCCATAGGCCAAAAAAAGCCCCGGAGGGCCAGGGGTAGGCGCTCCGGGGCTTGGGATAAGTTCAGTTTTAAGATTTACTTGGCAGTTTTCACTTTCACTGCAATGGCAATGTAGGTCTTGTCTCCCTTTGTTACAGCACCAACACCAATTGCATTAATTTTTTTCACATCATCATCATCCATGTTAGATGCATTACGGAAAGATTCAACAAAAGCCTTTGTAAAAGCCGGGTCTTTCATCTGTGCGACCTGATCAGCAGTAAAACCGAGCGCGGTGCTTCGATCAGCAGGGAAAATCACACACATCACTTTATTTTCCTGATCAACGACCATAAATCCATCTTTGAATTTTCCGTCTTCTTCCACCCTGTCGGCGATGGCCTTCCGGGCAAGATTCTTCAAGGTCTCATCGTTCTTGAAGTCAGCTTCCAAAGACTGGTTAATTGCGATAGTCATTGCATCTTCAGCCTGTTCCGCAGTGCTCTTTGCAGGAGCCTCATCGCCGCAAGCGGTGAGCAGTGCCAGAGCCATTACGCCGACCAGCAGAAGGGCGGCCATTTTCTTGAGCATTTTCATTTGTAGAACCTCCAATGTAAAATGATATTTTACCACACAGAAAGCATACCCCTACACCTTCTGTATTGTGAACTCATTTTACATCTACCCCCCCCCCCCCTGTCAATATTTTTTATTGAATTCCCCAATTTTTGGAGACTGTTCCAAAGCTGCGGCGATTTTTTTAGCAGATTGACAAAAAGCACCCCTCACATGGCTGTGAAGGGTGCTTTGGGGAAGTTTTCTTACTCCGGCTGAGCGCTGTTCTGGGCGATATACTCGGCGGCATCATCGGGGATGTCGTCAAGGTTCTCATCGCCGATATCCACGTTCAGCGGCGGCTTCTTGAAGAGGATGTCATACATCAGGGGCACAACGTACAGGGTCATCAGGGTGGCGTAAGTCAGGCCGAAGATGATGACGATGGCCATGCCGCTCATCAGCTGGCTGGCCATATCGCCGCTGAACACCAGCTGGAGCATGGCCAGAACGGTGGTCAGGGTGGTCATCAGGATGGGGCGCATTCGTGTTTTGCCGGTGGCGATCAGGGCCGCGCGGCGCTCCATGCCGCCGATGCGCAGCTGGTTGGCGTAATCCACGAACACGATACCGTTGTTGACGACCGTGCCCATCAGGACGATGAAGCCCATCATGGAGATCATGGTCAACTGCTGGCCGGTGAGCAGCAGGCCCAGCAGGCCGCCGGTAAAGGCCAGCGGAATGGTGAACAGAACGATGAAGGGGGAGAGCAGGCTCTGGAACTGGGCCACCATAACAAGGTAGACGAAGGGCAGCGCCAGGAACATCCACTGGCCCATCTGATCCACCACCATGCCGTTGATCTCAGAGCCGCCGCCCATATAGAAGCTGCAGCCCTCGGGCATCTCATCGGATGCGGCAAACTCGTTCAGCTTCTTTTCCAGCGCGCGGGTCTCGGTGGTGGTATTGGTGCCCTCCACTGCGTCCGCCGTCACACTGATATAGCGGGTCTGGTTCTTGCTGGTGATGGAGTCCGGGGTGGAGCCGGTGACCCAGGTGGCCATATCGCCCAGCGTGCAGGTGCCGGTCTCGGTGGTGCCGTCGGCGGCCATGACGGAGGTCGTAAAGGTCATATCCATCATGTTTTCCTTGGTCATGGGGTCCAGATTGTTGCTGATCTGGACGTTCATGGTGGAGCCATCGATGGCAACGGGGGTCTGGGCCGTGGTGGTGGTGGTCAGCTTGGCGGCGATCTGCTGGTAGACCTGCGCCACGGTCAGGCCGTAGGAGCGGACCTTATCCCGGTCGATCTGCAGGTTGATGGTGGCATCGCCGCTGCCCAGACCGTTGGTGGCATTGGTGAAGCCGTCCATCTCGTTGACCATATCCACCACCTTCTCGGAGAGGGCGGTCATGGTGTCGATGTCGTTGCCGGAGATCTGGACGGTCAGGCCCATATCCAGCTGGCTGGTCAGCTCCTGCATTCCGCTGATCTCAACGGTGGCAGTGCAGTTCTCCACGCCGTTCACAGCTTCCTCCAGCGCCTCGCGGGCCTGTTCGATCTGCCGGGAGGAGAGGCTCTCGTCCAGCATCACGTTGATCTGGTAGGTGCCGTAGCTGTTGGCGGCGTTCAGCAGGTCGGTGATGGTCTGGGGCAGGCCCAGCTGGCCGACATCCATTCCGGCCACGCGGCTGTCGGTGGTAACGCCCACCTCTTCCACGTTGTCCACAGCCAGCAGGGCATCAATGACATTCTCAGCCACGGCATAGGATTCTTCCTTGGTCATATCCTTCTCGGTGGAGAGGGTGACGATGGCCTCGTTGCTGGTGATGGTGGGCAGCATCTCAACGCCCATGGACATCACGCGCCAGCCGCAGAACACCAGCAGCACCACTGCCGCGCCCAGCGGTGCCCAGCGGTGCTGGAAGCACCATTCCAGGCTCTTGACGTACTTTTCCTGCACCTTGTCGAACCACTTGAGCTCTTTGGGCTTGGAGTTTTTCAGCAGGGTAGAGGAGGCCGCCGGGGCAACCGTCAGGGCCACGATGAGGGAAGCAGCCAGGCAGTAGCCGATGCACATGGACATGGGCTGCAGCAGGCTCTTGATGACACCGGAAGTGAAGATGACGGGCAGGAACACGCAGACAGAGGTGAGGGTGGAAGCCATGATGGCCATGCCCACCTGCTTGGTGCCCTGGACCGCCGCGCGGGCTGCGGGCACGCCGCGGCTGCGCAGACGGTAGATGTTCTCGATGACGACGATGGAGTTATCCACCAGCATACCAATGCCGAGGGACAGGCCCGCCAGCGTCATAATGTTCATATCCAGACCGGTGAAGTACATGAGCACCACGGCAAACAGCACCGACAGCGGGATACTGATGCCGACCACCAGCGTGGGCTTGATATCCTTGAGGAAGATGGCCAGCACGATGATGGCAAGGGCCGCGCCGATGAGCATACTGCTCAGGATGCTGCTGACGATAATGCTGATGTAGTTGCCCTGGTTGGACAGCACGACCACATGCAGGCCATCGTATTTCTGTTCCAGCTCCTTGAAGGCGGCCTTGCAGTTGCCGGAAACTTCACCGGCGCTGGAAGAATTGCTCTTGAAGATTTTCAGCACCACGGAGCGCTCGCCGTTCAGGCGGGTAAAGCTGTCCTCCGCGTTGTCAATGATCTGCACATCGGCCACGTCAGACAGGCGGACATCGCCAAAGCCGTCCACATGGAGCAGCAGGGCACCGGAGATATCCTCGATGCTGTCGTACTCCTCGCCGACCTTCAGCAGCCAGGACTTGTTGCTGGAATCCTTGACATAACCGGCGGGCATGGAGAAGTTCTGGGCATAGATCAGCTGTGCCAGTGTGTTGATATCCAGCATCTTGGCCACGTCGGAGTTCTCCATGGCCTTCTGCTTGGCATCCTCATACTGCTGCTTGGCATCTGCCAGCTGCTGCTCGTAATTGTTCAGCATCTCACGGGCCTCGGTGAACTTGATATAGGCCTGCAGCTGCTGCTGGGAATAGGTGCCCACGATCTGGGTAAACTGGTCCATCAGGCCGGGCACGTCGTCCATGGCCTTGATGGTGCTCTCCAGCGTGTTATAAATGTTGCTCAGGCTCTGCTGCACCTGCAGATCATCGACCAGCTCCCCGGCCGTTGTGCCGGCGGTGTCGCCCTGCGCGTTCAGGCGCTGCTGCAGATCCTGCAAAGCGGTGGTCAGCTTATCGGTGATATCGCGCAGCTCCGCCACGATCTCGATCAGAGAATCGATATCCTGCATTCCGGTCTCGTTGAACTTGTCCACGACCCGCTGCAGGCCGTCCCGCACATCGATCATGGCCTGCTGGATCTCAGGCTCGTTGACCACGGCAATGAGCTGGTTGACGCTCTCCAGAAGGGCCTGTGCCTGCTTCTTGACCAGCATGAAGGATTCCTGCAGCTCACCGGAGTACTGGCTGTTGATGGTATCGCTGACCAGCTTGTCGTAATTGGCCAGCTGGGTCTCGTACTCCTTTCTGCCTGCCTCGATCTGGGCCTCGGCAGCGTCCAGCTGGGCCTTTGCATCGGCCAGCTGCACGTCAATGACCTCCAGCAGCTTTTCGTTGATGGCATCGATCTTTTCCTGATCGAGCTGCACCTGCACCATCCGGGTAACCAGACCATTGGCGGAAATATTGGAAACGCCGCCCTGACGCTCGATATAGGGGACCATGGTGTCGTTGACGAAATCGGCCAGCTCATAGGAATCGCTGCCCTCGCGGCTGACGGCCACGGTCATAAAGGCGTTCATGTTCAGGGTATATTCAATGATGGAGGGGGTCATGCAGGTGCTTGGCAGGCTGGAGGTGGTCTGATCCACCTTGTTGGACACCTTGACCACGGCACTGTTCATGTCCGTATCATCCTCAAACTCCATCAGCAGCAGACTGTAGTTTTCTGCCGAGGTGGCGGTGACGTTTTTCACGCCCGAGATGGTGCCCAGCGCACTCTCCATCACGTCGGAGACCTCGTTCTCCACACGCTCCGGGCTGGCACCGGGATAGACCGTGACCACCATCAGGTACGGTGTGTTCACGTTTGGCAGCAGGTTGGTCTGCATATTCTGCACGGACACAAGGCCCAGCATAATGACCATGATGACTGCAACCAGAACGGTGAACGGTTTTTTGACGCTGAATTTTTCCATTTCTTCCTACCGTTTCTGTGTTTTCCCACGCATTGCGCGGCTGCTCTTTTTTCTCAGAGCGGCTCAAAGTCGATATCCCTATTATACACCCGGTTCCGGGGCTTGCAAGGCTTGCCCGGAGATTCTTTAGCAAATCTTGAAAATCTTTTGTGAAATCCGGGTGATACCTCAGTTTTTTGACGTTTTGGAGATCAAATTTCAGACGGAGTTCAAGTGGGATACGAATGAGCGGGGCGGAATGTTGCAGAGGATGAAAATTTTTACGGATATCACCCTCTCCGTCATCCCTGCGGGATGCCGGCGAACGAAGTGAGTCTGAGAGGGCTGTTCAATTTTCAACGTTTATGCTATAATAATCTTCAGAATGGATCTATAGGCCCTTCTGCAGGCCTTTTTACAAGATAGGGGAGTTTCCCCTGTGAGGAACAGTATGAAAAAAGTCATTTCTGTCCGTTTCAAGGAAAACGGCAAAAGCTATTATTTCGACCCTGCCGGGGCCGACATCAAAACCGGCGAATACGTGATCGTGGAGACCGCCCGCGGCATTGAGTGCGGCGAGGTGGTGCAGGGCGTGAAGGAGATCGCCGACAGCGCCGTTTCCAAGGCGCTCAAGCCCATCACCCGGATGGCCGACAGCGTGGATGTGCGCCGGATGCGCCAGAACCGCGAGGATGAGAAGCGCGCCTACCACACCTGCCAGGAGTGCATTGCCCGCCACGGCCTGGAAATGAAGCTGGTGGAGGCCGAGTACACCCTTGACCGCTCCAAGATCATGTTCTACTTCACCGCCGACGGCCGGGTGGACTTCCGCGAACTGGTCAAGGATCTGGCCGGCATCTTCCACACCCGCATCGAGCTGCGCCAGATCGGCGTGCGCGACGAGAGCAAGATGATCGGCGGCCTGGGCATCTGCGGCCAGCCTTTCTGCTGCAGCCGCTTCCTCAAGGATTTCCAGCCTGTTTCCATCAAGATGGCCAAAGAGCAGGGCCTTTCCCTGAATCCCACCAAGATCAGCGGTGCCTGCGGCCGGTTGATGTGCTGCCTCTCCTACGAGGAAAACGCCTACGAGTACCTGAACAGCATCATGCCCATGGTGGGCAGCACCGTGCGCACCCCGGACGGTCTGGGCACCGTGCTGGAGGTGAACCCCATCTCCGGCTACCTGCGGGTGCGCTGCGGTACCGAAGCCCTGACCCCGCGCTACTATAAGGTGGGCGTGTGTGAGTATATCAGCGGCGGCAAACGGGCACCCCGCCGCCCCGACCCGGACGACGATTATTCCGGTGTGCGCAACCCCGCCCCGGTGGTGGCAGCCGCCGATGAAAAGGGCAATGTGGGCTGCGGCAAATGCCCCAAAAAAGAGAAATAATTCCCAGAAAAATAGTGGGATATCACAGCAGTTAGTATCATAAAACTAACCTTTCTTCGTGATTTTCGCCAAAAAACTCTCTTAATTTTCCCGCAAAGTTAGGCCTTGCTTTTGTGCAACCCCACAAAAATAAAACTTTGGGCTTTTATGACATACGGTTAGTCTTGCCTTTTCTTTTCCACTTTGCTAGAATGCAGACAAGGATGAATTCCGGGGAAGCCTGCTGGCACCGTGCGAGGGCAGACTTCTTCTTAAAGCTAGTGCACGGGTGATAAAAGGAGAGTTTTATTATGGCACACAAGGTTTCTGACGCATGTGTTGGCTGCGGCGCTTGCGAGGGCGCTTGCCCCGTTGGTGCTGTCACCATTGAGAATGGTGTTGCAGTTGTGAATGCAGACGCTTGCATCGATTGCGGCGCTTGCGAGGGTGCTTGCCCCACCGGTGCTATCGCTGCTGAATAATTTCACGGCGAACACTGAAAAAACGCATCAAAAGCAGCAGACCTGTCAAAAGCGGGTCTGCTGCTTTTCTTTCATGCACAATTTTCCCCAATTTTTCCGCCCGATATTTTGGCAGTGGATTTTAGGTGCTGTATATGGAACATTCCACCGAGATTTTGTATAATAGAACAAGAGTCTATTGTTCAGCCGTGCACCGCTTTGGCTCAGACGCGCTGCTGCTGGCCCGGTTTTCGGAGCCAAAGCGGGCCTGGCGTGCCGCCGACCTGTGCTCCGGCTGCGGCATCGTGAGCCTGGAATGGCACGACCGGGGCCACCGCGGCCCCTGCCTGGGGCTGGAGCTGCAGCCCGAAGCCAGCGCGCTGCTGGCCGCCGCCTGCACCGAACAGGACATTGAGCACATCACGCCCGTCTGCGCCGACCTGCGCTCCTTCCGGGAGGGCGAGGGCAGCTACGACCTGTGCGCCTGCAACCCGCCCTATTTCACGGCAGGGGAACAGGCCGCCGACAGGGCCCGGGCCACTGCCCGCCACGAGACGGACTGCACGCTGGACGATGTCTGCAAGTGCGCGTTCCGGCTGCTGAAAGATGGCGGGCGGCTCTCGCTCTGCCACCGGCCCGAGCGGCTGGCCGAGGTGCTGGCGGGCCTGCGGGCCAACCGGCTGGAGCCCAAGCGGCTGGCCTTTGTGAAGAACCGGCCGGATGCCGCCCCCTGGCTGTTTCTGGTGGAAGCACAGAAAAACCGAAAAACAGGGCTGCGGGTTGAGCCGGATGTGCTCATCTCGGCAGGCGCGGCAATGTATGGACGCTGAACCTCTCAGGCACTGCGCGCCAAGTACGGGTTGCGGCTCCTAGTAGGAGAGGTGGCATCCCGTAGGGATGACGGAGAGGTTTTGTACAAATCAAATGGGAGGATACTATGGCAGGTACTCTTTATATCGTTGCCACACCCATCGGCAACCTGGATGACATGCCGCCCCGTGTGGCAGCCACCTTTGGCGCGGCAGATTTTATTGCCGCGGAGGATACCCGCGTGACCATGAAGCTGCTCAACTTTCTGGGGCTGAAAAAGCCGATGGTGAGCTACTACGAGCACGCCCTGCAGAAGGGCGAGGGGATCCTGCGCCGCATTGAGGAAGGCGAGAACTGCGCCCTGTGCAGCGATGCCGGTATGCCCTGTGTGTCGGACCCGGGCGAGGTGATCGTGCGGGACGCGCTGGCCCGGGGCATCAAGGTGGTGCCTGTTCCGGCAGCCTCCGCCTGTGTGACGGCGCTGGCCGTCTCCGGTCAGGACACCTCCCGCTGGGTGTTCGAGGGTTTTCTGCCTGTGAACAAAAAGCAGAAGCGGGAGCGGCTGGCCGAGCTGCAGGGGGAAAAGCGGACGGTCATCTTCTACGAAGCGCCCCACAAACTGCGCACCACGCTGGACGACCTGACCGCCGCCTTCGGCCCTGAGCGGAGCATCACCCTCTGCCGGGAGCTGACCAAGCTCCACGAGGAAATCTGGAAAACGACGCTGGGCGAGGCCCAGACCCATTATGCCGAGAATGACCCCCGCGGCGAGTATGTTCTTGTGATGGCCGGTGCGCCCGCCGCCGAAGCCGAAGAAGAACTGACATTGGAGCAGGCCGCCCAGCGGGCGCTGGAACTGACCCGGAACGGCTATGCAGCCTCTGCCGCCGCCAAGGCCGCCGCGCAGGGCACGCCGTATTCCAAGAGTGAAGTGTACAAGCAGCTGCTTGCTTTGCAGGCAGATTGACCTCTCTGTCCATGCTTCGCATTGCCCCCTCTCCTGACAGGAGAGACAAGAACGTAAGCTTGGCTCCCCTACCAGGAGCAACAGCAACAACCGCCGCCAGTGGCGGATAAAGGGCGTTGCTGTTGGGGCCGCGGCCAGCAAGACATAAGTGTTGTTTACAACACGAAATGAATGCTGGGAGCCGCAACCCGTACCTGTCGCCGAAGGCGACTGAGAGGTTTAATATGTATAAATAAGGAGGACGTAGTCCCGTGACGAAACTTTTGATCCTGAGCGACAGCCACAACAGCGCCAGTGCAGTGGAGCGCATCCTGCACGCAGAAAGCGATGCAAATGCCGTTGTCTTTTTGGGAGATGGCCTGCGCGATCTGGAAGAGGCGCTGACCCTGCACCCCAAAATGAAGGTCTACGCCGTGGCCGGCAACTGCGATTTTGGCGCGTTGGAGCCGCTGGACGGGCTGGCCGCCTTCGATCAGGTGGTTGTTTTCTATACTCATGGTCACATGTACGGTGTAAAATACGATCTGGACACGCTGGCGGATGCCGCCGCCGCCCGCGGCGCTGAGGTGGCATTGTTCGGCCACACCCACAAACCCATCGCCCTCCAGAAAAACGGCGTGTTCCTGTTCAACCCGGGTTCCTGCGGCCGCTGCTACACCGGCCCCAACACCTACGGCGTGATGCTGTTGGACAAGGGCAAGATCACCAGCTTTGCACACAAAGAGGTACCGCAGCAATGAGCATCAATGAGGTGCGTTATCTGCCCGAATGCGGCAGCACCAACGCGTATATGAAAGAGCATTTTGAAGAGTTCGGCCCTGTGGGCGCGGTATATACCACCAACCAGACCGCCGGGCGGGGCCGCCTGGGCCGCACCTGGGTCAACGCCGAGGGCAAGGCGCTGTACTACACAGTCGCCATCCGGGAGCCGCTGGCGCAGCCCGCCACCCTGCCCCTGCTGGCCAGCCTTGCCGTGCGCAGACAGCTGGCCCTGCGCTACGGCGTGGACTGCCAGATCAAGTGGCCCAACGACCTGCTGCTGAACGGCAAAAAGATCGTGGGCATCCTGTGCGAAAGCGTCTGCTACGGCTACCAGCAGCAGGGCCGGGGCATCCTGTGCGGCATTGGCATCAACCTGGCCCAGCCGCAGAGTTATTTTGATGCTGCCGACCTGCCCCATGGCACCTCGCTGGCCCTGCAGGGTGCCGCGATCGATCTGGAGCAGGATCCCGGCTGGCTGGCCGAGGCCCTGACGGATTTCGGCTTTGATCGGCCCCTGTACACCTTTGCGCGGGATGGCTTTGCACCTTTCCGGGAGGAGTACAAGGCCGCCTGTGTCAACATCGGACGGCGGGTGACCTTTGACCTGCCGGACGGCGGGCAGGGAGCAGGCGAGGCCGTGGATGTAGACGAGGAGGGCCGTCTTGTTGTCCGCACCGACAGCGGCGAGGAG